>OBJG01000274.1_pt1 | contig 60996 bp, 83 predicted proteins | sample 1517941 | NCBI WGS metagenome assembly OBJG01 (sample SAMN04571712, study PRJEB22368) | human gut metagenome | biome: human gut; material: stool | host: Homo sapiens | place: Luxembourg | collected 2012-09-21
CCGCACGTACGGATCTGTGAGGGGCTAAGATTGAGAGGTCTTAGTCTACTCGACTATTGCACTGATAACAGACAGGATCAGACTTGGAATGAAGTAATAATTATTATAAACAATTTTATTCATTATCTCTTTATGATATGGTATACTCTATATATAGGTAAATATAGTTGGGAGGTAATGAATAATGAAGAATATACTAATTGTTTCATCAGAGGCAATACCTTATATAAAGACAGGCGGATTGGCAGATGTGGCTGGTTCCTTACCAAAGTATTTTGATAAAGAGAAATATGATGTCAGAGTCATAATTCCAAAGTACAAATGCATGGATGAGAAACTTGTTCCACAGCTGAAATTCGCCTGTCATTTTTATGTAAACTTAAACTGGAGAAAACAATATGCAGGTATTTTTAAAGCAGTAAATGATGGGATAACATACTACTTTGTAGATAACGAATTTTATTTCGCAGGAGATAAGCCGTATAACAATATATATGAGGATGTGGAAAAATTTGCTTATTTTTCAAAGGCTGTTTTAGAGTCGCTTCCATATATTGATTTTGAGCCGGATATAATCCACTGTAATGACTGGGAGACCGGACTGCTGCCTGTATTTTTGAAGACAACATATGGATCAGATACATTTTATTCAAATATAAAAACTGTATTTTCCATTCATAACATGAGATTCCAGGGAAGATGGAAAATGCGTGAGGTTGCAGACATAACCGGTCTTCCGGAGCATATTTTTAATTCAAATGAGCTTGAGTTTTATGGGGAGGCAAATTATCTGAAAGGTGGAATAGTCTATGCAGATGAGATAACCACTGTAAGTCCTTCATATGCAGATGAGATCACAACACCGGAAGGTGGAGAGGGACTTGACGGACTTATGCTTGAGCGGAGGAAACATTTAAGCGGTATATTAAACGGAATAGATTATAGTGTGTACAATCCGGCAAAGGATAAATATATAAGCTGCAATTTCATGTCACCTGATAAAGATACAAACAAACCATATGGAAAAGAAGTGGATAAAAGAGAGTTTCAGGAGAAAAATGGTCTGAAAGCAGATAAAAATGCAATGCTTATAGGTATTGTGTCAAGGCTTACGGATCAGAAGGGTTTCGACCTTATAGCATATGTCATGGATGAAATCTTAGAGACTACTGATATACAGTTTTGTATACTCGGAACAGGTGAAAACCAGTATGAGGGAATGTTCCATTATTTTCAGAGTAAATACCCTGACAGATTAAGTGTTTACATCGGATATTCAGAAGAACGCGCACATCAGATATATGCGTCATGTGATGCTTTTCTGATGCCGTCACTGTTTGAACCTTGTGGATTGAGCCAGATGATGGCGATGAGATACGGAACGATCCCAATCGTAAGAGAGACAGGTGGACTTAAGGATACGGTTGAGGCATACAATGAATATGAAAATACCGGAACAGGTTTTTCATTTACGGATTATAATGCACACGATATGCTGCATGTTATAAAATATGCTGAGTCAGTTTTTAAAAATAATAAAAAAGCGTGGAATGAAATGATGGTTCGTGACATGAACAAAGATTTTTCATGGGATGCATCCGCCCGGAGATATGAAGCATTGTATGATAGGCTGACAGAAAAATAAAATACAGCTGCCGTAAAACAGAATAATTACAAAAAGCATGATGACAAGACACTGTGCATTTCAGATGCATGGTGTCTTGTCTTTTTTTAATTTAGTATTCTACTGCCTGTTTTTTCCGGCTGTATATATACACGTGATCCGATAATATTTCTTCATCAGTAACCTCGGTACTGTTTACTTCATTTATGAAGCTGTTAAGAGTAGGGATATCATCATGGATCGTTCTGGGCAGAACGAGAAATTCGTGGATACTGCTTGGAATAAGTACTAGATCTGAGTCTAATTTATCGGATATCTTTTTCAGTATTCCGGGATATAGCATGGTTGTGGCGCCATATATTTTGTATTGGTTTGTAAGTATAAGCATCATCGGATCAATGCCGCTTGAGTTTATAAGTTCCCTGGAAACAGGAACGACATCTTCCATATTGATAAGACTGTATGGAAGTTTTTTTTCGGTATTTGTTATGGCGTCTTCCATAAGCTGGCGCATGGAAATCTTCCATTCCTCAAGAAGTGCATTGGTTATCTTTAAGGTGCAGAGCTCGCTGCCTGCACTGTCTATGTAGTACAGGAATATGACTGCCAGATCCAGATACTTTACATGTGGCATGGACATAAGCTCGTTCTTATTCTGTTCATAATTGACTAATTTCATAATAATATGGGATTTTGCAAGCGAATAATCATATACGGATGTGATATCAAAATTCTGTTTTGGAAGTACCTCTTTGTATGATGATATTATAGAGTCGACGATATCATTTATGGAAACACCATCGAGATACCAGTGGTAATAGGGATTCAGATAAATGGCAGGGGCGATGTTGAATGACGGATTGATGATAAGAAGACCATCATATATCTTGCCATTATTTTTTTTGACGGGATGGATCTTAAGAGAGTAACCATCCTCAAGCTTCTTTTTTATTTCTGTTTCAATTGTTTGTAAAAACTCCTTATATTTCATGCTTCTCCTCTCATTTGAGAAGACATAACTTAAAAGGATCCTGTGGAAAGATAAATCCACGAAATTATTAATTCCGTGGATTTAAATGTATCATTATTTGAATATTATTGCAACTGTTTTTTATCAATTGCCGGCTTTTAGATTCTGCCATAGCGTATTGTAAAGGGCTGCCTCGTCATCAGTAAATGCACGGTATACTTCACAACGGGATAAAATTTCCTTTGGAGGATTGACAGCCTCGTTTTCTTTCAGATCAGCATCCTGGTTTTCGATTACCGATCTGATAGGTGATGCATAGTATACATATTCAAAATTAAGCATTGCAGGTTCATCGCTGCATATATAGTTTAAAAATTCTTCAGCACCGGATTTGTTCTGGCATGTTTTAGGGATAAACCATGAGTCAATCCAGAGATTAGAACCTTCCTTAGGGACAACATAATCAAGATCAGGATTTATGTCCATTGCCGATGCGGCTTCACCTGAATAGCACACTGCGATAGAGGCATTTTCAGCAGCCATCTCATCGCATGTTTCATCAACATAGTAGGCAAGCACGTCGGGAGCCTGTTTTTTTAATATGTCGTAAGCTTTGTCAAGCTTGGAAGGATCTGTTTCGTTTATGGAATATCCTAGTGTTTCAAGGGCAGGAGCAAAGGCATCACGTACAGAATTTATCATTATCATGTTATCTTTATATTTTCCGTTCCATAAGCAGTCCCAGCTGCTTAGATTATTTTTGTCAGCAAGCTTTTTGTTATACAGGATACCAAGGGTTCCGTAGAAATATGGAACAGTGTATTTGTGCTTTGGATCAAAAGATGCAGACATATCAATGATCTCAGGCTCAACATTCTGATAATTAGGCATATTATCGTAATCCATAGGCAGAACTTCGCCTTCGGATATAAGTTTTTCTATAATGTAATCGGATGTACATATTATATCGTAGTCTATGGCACCTGATTTGTATTTTGTATACATTTCTTCAGGGTCTTCATATTCTTCGTATTTTACAGTGAGTCCGGTTTCTTCTTCAAAACTGTCAAGTACAGATTCGTCTATGTATTTACCATAGTTTAATACAGTGATCGTCATGCCTGTGCCCGTATTTTTCGAATTTACTGCAAAAACAGAAAAGCATCCGATAACAAGAACCGATACAATCGCTATGCTTACGGTACGTTTTACTACTGAGCGGCGCTTGAACCGCTTAATGAGCTTTTCACTTGATGATGTTGGTGCAGGTGTCTTGTTGGAATTTATGTTTACAACAACAAGAAGAAGCAGCACAGTAAAAAACAAAATAGTAGAAAGCGCATATAATTCAGGCTTTACACCTTTTTTAAGCTGTGTATAAAGCATTGTTGAGAGCGTGTTTACACCGGCTCCCTTTGTAAAATAGGTAATCGAAAAATCGTCTAAAGACATAGTTACAGCCATGAGAAATCCGGAAAATACTCCGGAACTGATCTCAGGCCATGTTACCTTGTAGAATGCATACAAAGGGGAAGCGCCAAGGTCGAGGGCTGCTTCATAGGTATATTTGTTTGCCTGCTTTAATTTTGGAAGTACGTTTAATATAACGTATGGGATATTAAATGTGATATGTGCAATGAGCACGGTTACAAATCCCAGATCCATGAATTTAACAAATAAAAGCATCATGGAAATTCCTGTTACTATATCAGCATTGAGCATTGGAATATTTGTAGCGCCAAGATATATGGTCTGGTTTTTCTTTTTCATAGCGCTTATACCAATGGCAGCGAGAGTCCCTATTATTGTGGAAATAATGGCTGCAAGGAGTGTGATCTGCAATGTTGTAGAAAATGCAGACATGATGTTCTCACTTTTAAAACAGTTTTTGTACCAGTCAAGTGTGAATCCACCCCATTTAACTGATGAACTCGAGTTGTTGAAGGAGAGTACCATAAGTACTATTATAGGCAGATATAAGAATAAAAATATAAGTGCCATGTAAATTTTTGATGCGATTTTTTTTACCATACAGCTGTTGAATCTCCTTCCTTGTCAAACAGATTAACGATTGCCATGCTTATGAGGACGAATACCATAAGAACGAGAGAAAGTCCGCTGCCGGCATTCCACTGTGAACCATGGACAAAATCCTGTTCGATTATATTTCCTATGAGAAGGACTTTTCCTCCTCCAAGTATCTGCGATATCGCAAATGAAGTAAGCGATGGGACAAATACCATTACAATTCCGCTTATCACACCTGATAATGTAAGAGGAACTATTATTTTCAAAAATATTATAATATTATTGGCACCGAGATCCCTTGCGGCCTCGATCCAGTCATTGTTGATACGGTTCATCGAATTGTAGATCGGAAGCAGCATAAATGGAAGAAAATCATATACCATTCCAAGAACTACGGCCGATGTTGTATTCATAATGTTAAAGCCCGGAAGACCGAGTGTGGTAAGTATTGAGTTTATCACACCATTTTTGGATAAAAGCTGTTTCCAGGCAAGTATGCGGAGCATAAAATTCATCCACATAGGCAGCATAAAGATAAAGACGATAAAACTTTGATTTTTTATCTTCATGCCATTTAATATCATTGCCAGCGGGTAAGACAAAAGCAGGCATACAAGTGTACACAAAATACCAAGCTTAAGTGATAAAAGTATGGCATGTATATTTGTAGATGTTGCTATGGCTGTAATATATTCTATAGTAAAACCACCGCTGCCGTCTGAAAAAGCATAGTAGATTATCATAAACAGCGGGAGGATTATAAATCCTATGATCCATATAAGATATGGGCCGGCAAGCAGCTGTTTTTTTAATTTATGCATCGATTTCCACCGCCTTTTCATCTGAAGATTCAGGTTTGTGCATTATCTGGATATTGAAAGGTATCACATTAATGCCGACATGGCTGCCAACCTCGAAATATTTTGTTGTGTGCACCATCCAGTCATAGCCGTTTGCTTTTACTTCAAGCTCATAGTGGACACCTTTAAAAATATTTGATGTGACATCACCTTCTATAATACCATCCGCCGGATCGACAAGCTCCACATCCTCAGGACGGATCACGACATCGACAGGTTTATTTTTGCCGAAGCCCTCATCAACACACTGCCATTTTACTCCAAGTATTTCCACGAGACGATCTTCTATCATAGTTGCGTCTATAATATTGCTGTGTCCGATGAAATCAGCTACAAATGCATTTTCCGGCTCGTTATATATATCTTCAGGGGTTCCAATCTGCTGTATATAGCCCTGGTTCATAACGACAATAGTGTCGGACATTGTAAGTGCTTCTTCCTGATCGTGTGTTACATATACAAAAGTTATGCCAAGTTCGTTTTTAAGACGGATAAGCTCGTACTGCATATTCTGGCGCAGTTTAAGGTCAAGGGCACCAAGAGGCTCATCTAACAGGAGAACCTTCGGCTCATTTACTATAGCCCGTGCGATAGCGATACGCTGCTGCTGGCCACCGCTTAATGAATCGATTGAGCGGTTTTCAAAGCCGTCTAGGTTTACAAGCTTAAGTGCGTATTTTATTTTATCATTTATATATTCTTTGCTTTTTTTCTTTAATTTGAGCCCGAAAGCAATGTTCTCCGCTATTGTCATATGAGGGAAAAGAGAGTATTTCTGAAATACAGTATTTAAATTTCTCTCATTGGCAGGGATATTTGTTATGTCTTTGGAGTCGAACATGATTTTTCCTTTGTCAGGAGTTTCGAATCCGCCGAGAAGACGAAGAGTGGTTGTTTTGCCACAGCCTGATGGACCAAGCAGTGTAAGAAATTCATTCTCTCTTACGTAAAGATTTAATTCGTCAAGGACAGTGTTTCCATTATAAGATTTGCTGATGTCAATAAAATCAATTAGTTTTTTTCCCATGGTGTAAACCTTTCTATATAAATTATAATATGTAGTTTCTTTGCGAAACGATGTTTTGTTGAACTAGAAACTAGGCGGATTGCTTATCCATATGAGTACGGCATCCTTTGAGGAGGTGTTTTGTATAAAATGCTTTTTGCCGGCACAAAAGTAAAATGATTCACCGGCCTTTATGGTATGCATTTTGCCACCATAATTTAGTTTTATACTTCCCTTTAAGACATATCCGAATTCTTCGCATTCTTTTGGAAGATAAACTTCGGATGTTCCGCCGGCTTTTATCGTCACGCGCAGCGGTTCCATGGAATTTGTCTGTGCATTTGGGATAAGCCACTCTATAGTGTTGCCTTTTTCTTCATCCGTTTTTTCAAAATAGTCCCCGGATTTAAAGACTATCTGTTCTGGCTCAGAATCTGTAAAAAATTCTGCCGGAGTCATGCCAAGACACTGGATTATATCAAGCAGCGTGCCAACAGAAGGTGAGTTCTGGTTGCGTTCAAGCTGGGAAATAAATCCTTTTGTAAGTTCAGCTCTGTCAGCGAGTTCCTGCTGGGTAAGTCCATACTGGATTCGTAACTCCTTCATTCTGCGTCCTATATCCATATTTACTCCATAAATGTGTGCTTAATAATAGATTTTTTGTTTACTAAAAATAAACCAACGAAATCATTTTAATATATTATTAAGAAATGTCAAGAGAAGATTTGATGTTGTTTATATAAATTTCTGTACAGTAAAAAGAAGCCCTGATCTTATAATAAGATCAAGGCTTCAAAAATTAAAATGTTAAGCCGATAACCGGGATCGAACCGGTGGCCTACGCATTACGAGTGCGTCGCTCTACCTACTGAGCCATATCGGCGTGCGAATCTATAATATCAAATTATAATATAAAAATCAATGGTTTTTATATTTTTTTATTTAAGCCGTTGACATATAACTGTTTATGGTGTATATATAACACATGAACAGTTACACAGAACAGGAGGAAGAATATGCAGCTTAAGCAGAATTCCGGGGTACCTATCTATCAGCAGATAGCGGATAGTTTCAGGACGGATATCCTTGCCGGCAAGTATAAACAGGGAGAATTTCTTCCGTCTATACGAGGATTGGCAAAGGATCTAAAGATAAGTGTTATAACGACTATGAAAGCATATGAGCAGCTTGCCCAGGAAGGACTTGTGACAGCAGCTCAGGGCAAAGGATTTTATGTCAATGCGCAGGATAGTGAGATGATAAAAGAACAGCATCTGAGAAAAGTCGAAAGTTCGCTTAACGATGCGATCGAATCGGCAAAGATAGCAGGACTTTCAATGGATGAGCTAAGAGAAACACTTGATACTCTTATTGATATGGATAGTCAGATAATTTAAAAGCAGGAGGATATGGAGATGACAACACAATATGCGATAGAAGGAAACAATATAACAAAAAATTTAAAGGGCTTTAACCTTGATATAGATGATTTAAAGGTCCCAAAGGGCTTTGCCACTGCGCTTATCGGAGAAAACGGAGCAGGAAAGACAACTCTTCTTAATATTCTTTCGGGATTAAGACTTGATTATAAAGGGGATATAACTTTTTTCGGGCGGTATTCAGATAAAGAAAAAGAAGATAATGGAAATATAAAAAACAGGATTGGATATACCGGAACTGGAAAGTACTATCTTCCGCAATGGACAGTCAAAGACATTGAAAATATAAGCAAAATACTCTTTGAAGATTTTTCGGAAGATAGGTTTAGAAAATATTGTGATGAGCTTGCAATTTTTCCGCACGGACAGCTTGACATGAAAAAGCCGAATAGTTCTTTTTCGGATGGAATGAAAGTAAAACTCATGCTTGCCGGAGTGCTGTCGCGTGATACAGATATGCTCATACTTGATGAGCCGGCATCTCCGCTTGATCCACTCATGCGCGACAAACTCTGCCAGCTTATAAGTGAATATATAAACAACGGAAACGGTGAAAAAAGTGTATTTTTCTCGACACATAATATATCTGATATGGAAAATGTTACAGACTATGCGATAATCATGGAAAACGGACAGATCGTTGAGCAGGGATTTGTAGAAGACCTGAAAGAGAAATACATTGTGATAAAGGGTGAGGCAGCAGATACACAGAAAGCAAAAGACATTCTTTATACTATAACCACGAATCCATATGGTTTTGAAGGCATATGCCTTTCAGAAAATCTCGATAAGCTTGCAGGACTTAATGTTACAAAAGAAATTCCTACATTATATCAGATAAGTGTTGCGGTGATGAAAAATAATACAAAGATCGTTATGAGATAGTTTATCGGTTAATTGTAATATGATGAAGGTGGATAAATGAATAGGTTAAATAAAATGATACAAAATTACAGAGTGCTTACAAATAATAAGTACAGACTGGTAACGAATATAGTTATCCCGGTTGTGCTTGGAATAATCACAGCAGTTCTGGCAGAAGGTTTAATGATACAGTTTGCTATGTTTCCCCCGATTTTTATGATACTTGCAGAAATATGTGGAGATTATTTCGGGATAGGATGCATATGCAAAAAGAATGGCTTTGGAATGGATTTTTTAAAAACAAGTCATGATGGCATTAAAGATTTTGAAGACTGTCTTCTTGTGGATATACTAGTCAGGATACCAAGGATCGCAATTTATTTTATGATAGCAGGAATACCATTTAGACATACGGAAAGATTTCCGGTTATCCTGTTTGAAATGATAGCAGTTGTTGCCATATGTTCCATCGCATCACTCAATGTGCTCAGATATATAGAAATGTCACAATATATAATGATAATGGCATTTACATTTGAAATACCTGCGATACTCGGATGCATACTTGCATATTTTAATTTCTGGCCATGGGTAAAATGGGTGTTCCCGCCGGCTGCGGCAGTACTTCTTATTGTTGCGATAATAGCAACATACTATCACATGATAACAAAGGTGCGCAATTCATATAAAGATATATAGAGGAGATTTGGTATGATAAAAAATTTAAAAACAGGATTTAAACTTTTAAAATACAGTTACAAATGTAAAATGAATCTTATATTACTGGCATTTTTTACAGTGATCGGATTAGTTAGTGAAATATCTTCGCATGGAACAAATATGCTTGGGGGCTTTTATTTTACGATGTCAGGTATGTTCGCATATCAGATGATAGTTTCGATGGATATATCAGGAATGGTGCAGTCTTCCGCAATGAAAAAAAGACTTCAGATCAGTATGCCGGTGTTTGTAAGTACGGTGATTTACATTATACTTTACACAGTTCTTGTTATAGAAAGAATCATCCTTGTACACGTCAATCCACAGGATAAAGATATGCTGATGTTTACTCTGTTTACAATTGTGATGATGCTGTTTATAATGTTTATCTTTTCGGCTATATGCTATAAATACTTTGTGGCGGGTTTCATTATATTTTTTGCTCTTTTAATTGGAACTGTGCTTGTACTTGACGAGGTATGCATGCGCGGTGGATATGAGTTTATATGCAACATGGGATTTGGTACCTTTATTATTATAGGATATGCTGTGATCTTAGCAGGTGGGGCAATAGAGTACCTAATCGGAAAACTATTGTATAGGAAACCGTTATCAGAATTTGCGTTCCGCGGAATTTTCAAAGATGCAAAATAAGTATTGAAATATGGACAAAATTATAGTATCTTTTAATATATTATTAAAACATTAGGAGAAATAAAATTATATGGATAGCGACGGTTATAGTCAGAAGCAGTTAGATGATTTGTTTATGGATATGATTGCCTATTATGATGGTGATCCAAAGAGGATCCAGCATTTTACAAAAGTGCACAGTTATGCAAGGCTTATAGGAGTCGGAGAAAATCTGGATGATACTTCTTTGTTTATTCTTGAAGCAGCAGCATACACACATGATATTGGAATCCGTGTTGCAGAGGAAAAATACGGAAAATGTGATGGAAAGCTTCAGGAACAGGAAGGACCTATAGTGGCACAGAAAATGCTTTCACAACTTGGATTTGAGAATTATATGGTTGAGAGGATCTGTTTTCTTATAGGACACCATCATACATATGATAATATAGATGGTCTTGATTATCAGGCTCTTGTTGAGGCAGATTTCCTTGTTAATCTGTATGAAGATGATGCAGGGAACAGAGCAATCGATAAAGCTTACAAAAAGATTTTCAGGACAAATACAGGAAAAAAGATATTTAGACTAATGTTCGGATATGTTGAGGATTAGTGTGAGGGAACCGGAAGTGATGCTTCCGGTTCTTTTCGGGTAAAGATCCGGGCACAAAATAAATACGGAAGGGAACAGCAATATGAATAAAATAAACTACCAGAAAGAGATGGAACGTATAATAAAAGAAAATTGTGCCGGCGGCAGCGTGACAAAAAAAGTACTTCTCCACAGCTGCTGCGGTCCGTGCAGCACATATTGTATACAGACTCTTGCAGAGTACTTTGAGGTTACGGTCTTTTATTATAATCCGAATATATATCCAGAGGATGAGTACCATATGCGGGCAAAAGAACAAAAAAGATTCATAGAACAGTTTCCTACAAAAAACAATGTAGATTTTATAGAAGGCATTTATGATCAGGAGCGTTTTTACAAGCTGACAAAGGGGCTTTGGGATGTGCCTGAGGGGGGCAGCAGATGCTTTTTGTGTGACAGGATGAGACTTGAAGAAAGTGCAAAATACGCAAAAGATCATGGATTTGATTTTTTTACGACAACATTATCCATAAGCCCGCTCAAAAATGCGGAAAAGCTTAACGAAATAGGAGGCATGCTTGAAAAAGAATATGGTGTGGGATATCTGTATTCTGATTTCAAAAAAAAGGACGGGTATAAAAAGTCTACAGAGATATCAAAAGAATACAATATGTACAGACAGTATTATTGTGGATGCGTATTTTCAAAGAAGCAGAGAGATGAAGAGATAAGAAAGAAAAAAGAAGCCGGGATCGTGGAATAAACTGATATAAGAAAAAATTATAACAGGCTCTTAACTATAAGTATTAGCACTTTTCCTATAAAGATGGTATGATATGGTCAGTTCAAAGGAACAGACACAAATTAAAGATAAGACAATAACCAGATACAGGAAAAGGAGAGTATATAAAATGAGCAAAAAACATTACGCAGACAGAAATTTAAAATTTGAGACATTACAGTTACATGTAGGACAGGAAACACCTGATCCGGTTACAGATGCAAGAGCAGTTCCGATCTACCTTACTTCATCATATGTGTTCCACAACAGTGAACACGCAGCAGACAGATTCGGACTTAGGGATGCCGGAAATATCTACGGCAGACTTACAAATCCTACAGAGGATGTATTTGAAAGAAGGATCGCAGCACTCGAGGGCGGCGTTGCAGCGCTTGCTGTTGGTTCGGGAGCAGCTGCACTCACATATGCATTCCAGGCAGTAGCGCATGCAGGGGATCACATTGTAGCAGCAAAAAATATCTACGGTGGTACATATAACCTCTTAGCACACACACTTCCTGATTACGGAATCGAAGCTACATTCGTAGATCCATTCGATTATGAAGGAATCAAGGCAGCTATCAAAGAAAACACAAAAGCGATCGAGATTGAGACACTCGGAAATCCTAACTCAGAGGTAGTGGATATCGAAAAGATCGCAGACATCGCACATGAGGCAGGAATACCACTCATAGTAGATAATACATTCGCAACACCATATCTTGTCCGCCCAATCGAGTACGGTGCAGATATCGTAGTCCATTCAGCAACAAAGTTCATTGGAGGACACGGAACAACGATCGGTGGTGTTATCATCGACAGTGGTAAATTTGACTGGACACAGAATGATAAGTGGCCATGGCTTGTAGAACCAAACGTATCTTACCACGGAGTAAGCTTCGCAAAGGACTGCGCACCAGCAGCATTTGCTACATATATCAGGGCAATCCTTCTTCGTGATACAGGAGCTACGATCTCACCTGTACATTCATTCATCTTCCTTCAGGGACTCGAGACACTTTCACTCCGTGTGGAGCGGCATGTGGAGAATGCACTTAAGGTTGTACAGTACTTAAAAGATCAGCCGCTCGTAGAAAAAGTAAATCATCCTTCAATTTCAGAGGATAAAGAGCAGCAGGAACTTTATAAGAAATACTTCCCTAACGGAGGAGGTTCTATCTTTACATTCGAGATCAAAGGAGGAGCAGAGGAAGCACAGAAATTTATCGACAACCTCGAACTTTTCTCACTCCTTGCAAATGTTGCAGATGTTAAGTCGCTTGCCATACATCCTGCATCAACTACCCATTCAGAGTGCAATGAGGCAGAACTCTTAGATCAGGGTATCAAACCAAACACGATCCGTCTCTCTATAGGAACGGAAAATATCGATGATATCATCGAAGACCTTGACGAGGCATTTAAGGCGCTCGCTTAGTAAAAAGACTCCTTAGACTATAACCAAAAGATCATTATTTAACTACCAAAATAAAATCGGAAATAATTGTTACTGTTCACACCTAACAGTGCGACCAGCAACGATTACAGCCCATTTAAAATGCCTCTACGAGGCAGGGCTGTAATCACTCAATAATTAACACTATGGCGCATAGCTTGACAGCGCAGTGTCAAGCTTGCGTGTGAACAGTGACGAATTATTCTCAATAAGGGGGCTGACAGAGGAAAAAAACGCTGTCAGCCCTTTTACTGTGCGGATTGGATTTTTTTGCGAACATCTTGATAACCTTTTAACAATTATTGATATTCACAGAAAATGAGTATATTATAGTTAGTGGCTTGCAACAGATAGTATCAATGATGAAATGAAAATGGATTTATTTCACTATAGTAAACTGGCAGGCTCAGATAAACCAATAATTAATTTATATAAATAAAGGAGATATTAATCATGTTTGGATTTGGACAGTTAATCGACATCTTAAAAAAGAACCCAAAGAAAATCGTATTTACAGAGGGTGAGGATCCACGTATCCTTGAGGCTGCTTCACGTTTACTTGCAAGCAACTTCTTACATCCAATTCTTGTGGGAGATCCTGATAAAATCAATGCAAGTGCTGAAAACAGCGGTTTTAACATCCGTGGAGCAGAAATCATCGATCCTATGAACTTTGACCGTATGGATGAAATGGTGGATATTTTTTGCGAGCTTCGTAAGAGCAAGGGTGTTACACCGGAGCAGGCAAGAGGAATCCTTTCATCAGCTAACTATTTTGGTACAATGCTTGTAAAAATGGGTATTGCTGATTCACTTCTCGGAGGCGCTACATATTCAACTGCTGATACAGTCCGTCCTGCATTACAGCTTATAAAGACTAAACCGGGCAACACTATCGTATCTTCATGCTTCATTCTTGTACGTCCATCAGCTACAGGCGAGAACGAAGTTCTTGCAATGAGTGATTGTGCTATAAACATACATCCTACAGAGGACGAGCTTGTTGAGATAGCAGGAGAGTCAGCAGAGTGTGCAAAGATATTCGGTATCGATCCAAAGGTTGCATTCTTAAGCTACTCAACACTTGGCTCAGGAAAGGGCGAGGATGTTGATAAGATGAGAAATGCAGCTCACAAGGCAAAAGAGAAATATCCAAATCTTCCAATCGAGGGTGAGATCCAGTTTGACGCAGCAGTCGCACCTCGTGTAGCACGTACAAAGTGTCCGGAGTCAGAGGTAGCAGGCCATGCAAATACATTTATTTTCCCTGACATCAATGCAGGAAACATCGGATACAAGATCGCACAGAGGCTTGGAAATTTCGAAGCATACGGACCAATATTACTTGGACTTAATGCTCCTATCAATGATCTTTCACGCGGATGTAACGCTGCAGAGGTTTACTCAATGGCTATCATTACAGCAGCTCTTGCATAGACAATATACAGTATATGTGTATATAATAGAATCGCCCCGCATTGCCGGGGCGATTTAATATTATGGGGGAAATAGATAATATGAAAAAGAACACACAGATAAACCTTATAGAGGGATCAATAGCTAAAAATATAGTAAGATTCGCAGTGCCGATGTTTTTGGGAAATCTTTTCCAGCAGCTTTATAATATGGCGGATTCACTTGTGGTTGGAAATTTTCTTGGCAGCAGATCTCTTGCTGCGGTTACATCAACAGGAAGCCTTATATTTTTACTGGTTGGCTTCTTTAGTGGGACTGCGATGGGTGCAGGAGTTGTTATATCGAGATTTTTTGGGGCAAAGGATTACAATAATATAAAAAAAGCAGTGCATACTGATATTGCATTTGGAATATTGTGTGGAATATTGATGACAGTAGTCGGAGTGATATTTGCACCACAGATATTGTCGCTTATGGGCACACCGGATGATGTTTTTGTGGAATCTGTCCGGTATATTCGAATTTATTTTCTTGGCTCACTCGCAGTTATAATGTATAATGTATGTATGGGTATTCTTCAGGCGGTTGGAGACAGCAAACACCCATTATATTATCTGATAATATCATCAGTGGTAAATATAATACTTGATCTTTTGTTTATAGGTATATTCCGGTTTGGAGTCGGTTCAGCGGCACTTGCTACGATCATATCACAGTTCCTGTCAGTAGCGCTTTGCATGAGGCAGCTGATAAAAACTGACGATGTATATCGTGTATGCATAAAAGACATAGCGTTTGATAAAGGAATACTTGTCCAGATATTAAATATCGGACTGCCATCAGGGCTTCAGAATTCGATCATTTCGATAGCAAATGTTGTAGTACAGGCAAATATAAATGCATTCGGCAGTGCCGCAATGGCAGGCTGCGGAGCATATTTTAAAATAGAAGGTTTTGTATTTTTACCGATCACATGTTTTTCAATGGCACTTACCACATTTATAAGCCAGAATCTAGGCGCCGGGCAGACCGGCAGAGTAAAAAAGGGAGCCTGTTTTGGAATAGCGTGTGGACTGGGACTGGCAGAGCTTATAGGAGTAATAGTGTTTATATTTATTCCACAGCTTGTCAGATTGTTTGACAGCCACGCAGCTGTCATGGATTATGGTATATTGCAGGCGCATACGGAAAGCTTGTTTTATTTTCTGCTTGCATTTTCACATATTGCAGCAGGAATACTCCGTGGAGCAGGCAGATCTGCAGTCCCAATGTTTGTAATGCTGGCATGCTGGTGTATTATTCGGATAACTTATGTTACAATAGTTACAGGTATCATTCCAAAAATCCAGGTCGTATTCTGGGCTTATCCTATTACATGGAGTTTAAGCTCGATAGTATTTCTTTTCTATATGTTTAAAGTGGACTGGATGCATAAGTATACGGCATAATGGTTTTAGACCGGAATGGAAAATAGTAAAAGAAAGAGGTACTACATGAGAGTAGGGATGGGATATGATGTCCATAAATTAACAGCTGGCAGACCGCTGATACTTGGTGGTGTTACGGTACCACATACACTCGGTCTTTTAGGACATTCAGATGCGGATGTGCTTGTGCATGCGATAATGGATGCACTGCTTGGAGCAGCAGCACTTGGCGATATAGGAAAGCATTTTCCAGATACAGATCCTGCATATAAGGGAATTTCAAGTATGAAACTTCTGGAACATGTAAGGGATCTTATTGCTGAAAAAGGTTATATTGTCGAAAATATTGATGCAACGATAATTGCGCAAAAGCCAAAGCTTCGTCCGTTTATAGAACAGATGGAGAATAATGTTGCCGGGACACTTGGAATATCAGCAGATCAGGTAAACATAAAGGCAACTACAGAGGAATGGCTTGGATTTACAGGCAGAGAAGAAGGTATAGCATCACAGGCTGTATGCTCACTCAGCGGACTCTATGAGGCAAGCATGGCAGTTGGAGGAAACTGTAGTGGATGCGGCGGTTGTCCGCATCAGCAATAAAAGTTTTATAGTGCGTGTTCGTTTCATGCATGTGAAGTGAGCAAACGGTTACGCATATATTTATATAAGGAGATATAGGAGACAAAATGGAGAATAATTTCAAGTTTTATAATACACTTACAAGACAGGTGGATACAGTTATTCCGCGTGTAGACGGAAAAATCGGCATGTATACATGTGGCCCTACTGTATATCATTTTGCCCACATTGGAAATATCCGTTCATACATCATGGAGGATGTACTTGAAAAGGCGCTCAGATATGTAGGATATGATGTAAAACGTGTGATGAATATTACGGATGTAGGACATCTTTCAAGTGACGGAGATACCGGAGAGGATAAGATGCTAAAAGGTGCAAAGCGTGAGCACAAGACTGTAATGGAGATAGCGAAAGAGTACACAGATGCATTCTTTAAGGATTTTACAGCTGTCCATAACAGAATGCCGGACGTGGTTGAACCGGCTACAAACTGTATCCCTGAGTTCATCAATATGGTAGAAGTTCTTATCGAAAAGGGCTACGCATATTTTGCAGGTGGAAATGTCTATTTTGACACATCTAAACTTGACGATTATTTTGTATTTTCATCAGCAGTAGAAAAAGAGCAGCTTCAGGTCGGTGTCCGTGATGATGTTGAAGAAGATGTAAACAAAAAGAATAAAAATGACTTTGTTCTGTGGTTCACACAGTCTAAATTCGAGGATCAGGCACTTAAATGGGACAGTCCGTGGGGCGTGGGATATCCGGGATGGCACATAGAGTGCTCATGCATCAGCATGAAACATCTTGGAGAATATGTTGATATTCATTGCGGTGGAGTTGATAATATTTTCCCACACCATACAAATGAGATAGCACAGTCAGAAAGCTTCCTCGGACATGAGTGGTGTAAATACTGGTTCCATGTAAATCACTTAAATGACCGGGCAGGAAAAATGAGCAAGTCAAAAGGCGCAATCCTTACAGTTTCTGTACTTCAGGAAAAGGGGTATAATCCACTTGCATACAGATTTTTCTGTTTACAGTCACATTACCGTAAACCGCTTGAATTCTCGTTTGATGCATTAGACAATGCGGTTGCTGCATACAATAAACTTGCAAAGCGTGTTGCAGAACTTAAGGATGAGGGAACTGTGGATGAGGCCGCATTTGATGATTTTAAACAAAAATTCACAGAAGCAGTTTCCAATGACCTTAACACATCAATGGCTATAACTATAGTTTATGATATGTTAAAGGCGGGTATATCAGATAAAACAAAACTTGCACTTGTAGAAGATTTTGAAAAGGTGCTTGACCTTGGACTTATGGAATCAGGGAAAGCATTGCTTGATGGAGCAGCATCAGTGGACAGTGATCTTGAGGCATTTATCAATCAAAAGATAAGTGAGCGTGCAGCAGCAAAAAAAGCAAAGGATTTTGCAACAGCGGATGCGATAAGAGAAGAACTTTTGACTAAGGGCGTAGCTATAAAGGATACGCGCGAAGGCGTTAAATGGGAGCTTGTATAAGATGAAGATAGATTCATATATCAAGGAACAATTCGGAATAAAAGATGTTGATATAAGGACATATTCGCCTCTTACACTGGCATACATAGGGGATGGTATATTTGATATAGTCATCCGCTCTGTAGTTGTCGGAAAAGGCAATACGAAGGCAAGCCAGCTGCATAAACATACAAGCAGCATAGTAAAAGCACATACACAGGCAGTCATGATAGAAGCATTAGAGCCTCATCTCACAAAAGAAGAAGCGGATATATACAGGAGGGGGCGCAATGCAAAATCGCCTACAATGGCAAAAAATGCAACAATGGCGGATTACAGAAAGGCAACAGGGCTTGAAGCGTTGATGGGATATCTTTACCTTAGTGATGATTTCGAGCGTGTTGTGGAACTGACAAAGCTTGGAGTGCAGCTGATCGGAATAGAAATATAATGCATCTGGACATAGATCAATGAAGCAGAAAAGGATTTAATATGGATAAAAGTAACAATACAGAGGAAAAGAAAAACTTCCACGAAAATTATATAGAGGGCAGGAATGCTGTGCTTGAAGCATTCCGTTCGGGAAAAACGATCGACAAGATATATGTGCTTGACGGGTGTCAGGATGGCCCTGTAAAATCTATTACGCGTGAAGCAAGAAAGCATGATGCGATCATTAATTATGTTAATAAAGATCGCCTTGACCAGATTTCTGATACGGGAAAACATCAGGGAGTAATAGCTGTTTCAGCAGCATATGAATACGCAGAGGTTGAGGATATACTTGCAAATGCCGATAAAAAAGGTGAACCAGCATTTATAATAATTCTTGATGGCATAGAAGATCCGCATAATCTGGGTGCGATCATAAGAACTGCAAACCAGGCAGGAGCGCATGGAATAATCATTCCAAAGCGCAGGGCAGTGGGCCTTACACCTACGGTAGCAAAGACATCAGCGGGGGCTATCAACTATACACCTGTTGCAAAGGTTACCAATATCACAAATACGATCAAAGAATTAAAAGAAAAAGGAATGTGGTTCGTATGTGCAGACATGGATGGTACAGTTATGTATGATCTAAATCTCACAGGACCGATAGGACTTGTGATCGGTAATGAGGGAGATGGTGTCAGTAAGCTTGTAAAAGAAAATTGTGATATGACAGCACAGATTCCGATGAAGGGGGATATTGACTCATTAAATGCTTCTGTAGCTGCCGGCGTGCTTGCATATGAAATAGTAAGACAGAGATTAACAAAATAAGGGAAAACCCAGGAGCGACAGTTTGGAAGATTACAGTTTGTATACAGATGAACAGCTTATAAGATGTCTTAGGGAAGGAAATGATCCTATAATGGATTATCTCCTTAAAAAGTATAAGCCGCTTGTCCGCAAGAAAGCAAATGCACTATATCTGATAGGCGGAGAGACCGAAGACCTTATACAGGAAGGCATGATAGGATTATTCAAGGCAATCCGCGATTACAAAGAAGATAAGGATTCAGGCTTTTATAATTTTGCACAGCTGTGTATAGCAAGGCAGCTGTATTCAGCGCTTGAGGCATCAAACAGAAAAAAGCATATACCGCTCAATACATATGTTTCATTCTCGCAGGATGAGACAAAAACATATAATTTGGAGGACTGTTTAACGCAGGATCTGTTAAGTCCGGAGCAGATATTTATCGAACAGGAAAAATTTGATGAATTTAAGGAACATCTGCTTGGACAGCTGAGTAAAATGGAAAAGAATGTATTATCGCTCTATCTTGATGGCAATGATTACATTCAGATTGCGCAGATAATGGATAAAACACCAAAATCAATAGACAATGCATTGCAGAGGATCCGGCAGAAGTTAAAAAGAAAGTAGGTGAGAGATATGAAGTTTTCGCGGATAGGTGAGCACACTATAAAATGTGTTATTTCGGAAGAAGAGATATATGATCTCGGATTTACAATGGAAGAGATTATGAGCAATGGAGAACGTACCCAGGAGTTTATGAATCAGATTTTCGATATGGCAGAGCAGGAGTTTGAGATGAAATTTGATTTCGGAGTTAAAACGGTAAGGGCTGATTTTCTGTCAAACCATACGCTCTCACTTACATTTTCAGAGCATCCTGTGTCAGAAGGAATGATGGAACATCTTAAGGATATTGTCAACGACCTCATATCAGAGCATGGACAAAAGATCCGGGAAAGTCAAAAAAAAGAAAACAGCGATGTATCATCAGATGTGGTAGTCTTATTTGAACTGGAAAATTTTGATGATCTGATCAGTTTTGTAAAAAATATAAAGCTGGAATGCAGGGCAGATACGACATTGTATAAAGACAATGATAAGTATTATCTTGCAATGGATTTATCCGGTGCAAAGGAAGATGAAGTAAAAAGGATGTCTGTTACGGCAGATGAGTATGTCAATGATATTATGGCAGGAGCCCAGAGAAAAGCATATTTTGATGAGCATGCAGATGTGATAATAAAAGAAAAGGCATTGGAAAAATTAAGAATGTTATAAAAAAATCCCAATTTGAAGATTCTTCAAATTGGGATTTGTCTTATCCGAGAACTTTTCTGATGGACTCAAGAACACGATCAGCCTGGAAAGGTTTTACAATGAAATCCTTTGCACCTGACTGGATAGCATCAATAACCATTGACTGCTGACCCATTGCTGAACACATAACACATGTAGCATTAGGATCTGCGGCCTTGATCTCTTTGAGAGCCTGAATACCATCTTTGTTAGGCATTGTGATGTCCAAAGTTACAAGATCCGGTTTTAACTCGTTGTATTTTGCGACTGCCTCGTTACCGTCAGCTGCCTCACCGGCGATCTCGAAACCTCCTTTTGTAAGAATATCTTTGAGCATCATTCTCATGAATGCCGCATCATCTACGATTAAAATTTTAGCCATTATATTAATCCTCCTGTTTTAAAATCTGTTTTACTATACTTATAGGGTACAACTGTAATAGGTCGCTGTCAATAAGTTCTCCAACTGTTAATTTAAAAGTTACCTTAACTATGTCGGTTCCATTGCAAAGTTCCTCCGGTATATCAAAAGTTTTACGGTCTTTTGAGTTGATGAGAGGAAAGCCTATATCAGTAGGTGTGTTGAGTAATGAAGCCATAGAAGTAGCTATGGTGCCACACATTTGGTTCATTGCCTCAGAAATTGCTGAAATAGTTATGTCGTCAAGAGACATTGCAGATACATCTGTTCCGTCGCCTCCCATCATAAGGTTTGCGATAACAAGTGCATCATGAACTCTTAGTACCAGCAGGTTCGTTCCATCAAGTCCTTTTGTGTAAGGAACCTTTACCAGAATATGATCATCGCTTCTTAAAGATTTTTCTTCTGCGAGTACATCAACTCTTGGAGTTGTTATATTGGTAGGATGGTTAAGAATCATGCTCAAAGCTGTGGCAGCATTGCCGGTACAGATGTTAGCAACCTCGCCGATTATGTCGGCTTGTTCTTTTGTGATTTTCTCCATTTGTGCTCCTCCGTGTGGTGGTACCTATTTCCTAACATAAATTATAACAGAGAAATCAAAAATAGCAAAGGAAATATTTAAATTTTTTCAAAATATGGTAAAATATATTTAAAAGGAGATTAAATTATGGGTGAAATAGAATATTCAGAGGCATTAAAGCTTGGAAAAAAAGAATATAGATCCAGGATTTCAAGAGGAGAATTTCCATATCTTCCGGTTCTGGATGAAATTTTATCACAGGCTGATATAAGAACAGAACAGAATATGGGACTTGTACATGTTCCGCTCGAATTTGTTGTCGGAACGAGTACCCTTGGCAGAACTTATTCCTTTGCGGCAAATTTCATGCCGATCTTAGATGAAGAAACAGAGTTCGCAATCAAATGGTCAAATCTGGCAGATGCACAGATAAATGAAGGTATAAGGGATCCGATAAAGGCTTTTGAGTATATGAACAGATATTATGTGCTCGAGGGAAATAAAAGGGTAAGTGTGCTTAAATATTACAATGCGGTATCAATACCTGCATATGTTACGAGAAAAATACCTAAAATGTCTGATGATTATGATATCAGACTGTACTATGAGTATATGAAGTTTAATGAGATTACCGGACTTTGCTCAGTGGAATTCTCAAAACTTGGAAATGCCAACAAGCTTCTGGCACTTGTAGGCCATAAAGGCAGATGGAATGAAGACGTAAAAGAAAAATTTGCGAAAGTGATGTTTGATTTTTCTAAGGTTTACAATTTCCGTGGTGGTAACAGACTTTCAATAAAATTAGGTGATGCGATAACTGTATTCATGGAAGTATACGGATTTAAGTCAATGCTTAAAATGTCAGAGAGTGAATACAACACAAATATCATAAGAGTGTGGAAAGAATTTGCAGCCGAAGCAGAGCATCAGAGTGTAAATCTTGTTCTTGATCCGACTGAGGTACAGGAAAAGAAAAGTCTGCTTAATTATCTTATTCCACAGACACCTAAGAAACTTAAGGTTGTATTTTTATATCCGAGGGATCCTAAAACGTCGGCATGGCTATATTCGCATGAGCTTGGAAGGAATTATCTGGACGATACTTTTTCTGACAAGCTTGAAACATCGTACGTGACAGATGTAAATGAAAACAATGTGGAGGATGTATTAAACGACATAATAAAAAAGGGGGCAAATATAGTATTCTGTGTCGGGCCACAGATGATGAATAACAGTTTAAAGGTTGCAGTTGCGCATCCGGATGTAATAATATTAAACTGTTCACTCAATGCGCCTCATCCTTATATAAGGACATATTATGGCAGGATGTATGAGGCAAAATTTTTATCCGGGATTATAGCCGGATCACTTACTGATAATGATAAGGTGGCATATATTGCAGATTATCCGATATATGGTATGATCGCAAACATAAATGCTTTCGCACTTGGTGTAGAATGTGTAAATCCAAGGGCAAAGGTATATCTTGCATGGTCGACTACAAAAGGATACGACAGAGATAAATTCCTTGCCGAGAATGATATACATTATGTTTCAGACCAGGATATCATTACCCCGAATGATGCATCAAGAAATTTTGGACTTTATAAGACTACCGAAAAAGGAGAGGCACTGAATCTTGTTATGCCTGTATGGAACTGGGGGGCTTTTTATGAAAAACTTCTACAGAGCGTTCTGGCAGGATCTTACAAGAACGAGGGCTCATCAGAGTCAAAGGCACTTAATTACTGGTGGGGGATTTCATCAGGGGTTATAGATCTTATATGCTCAAAGCATGTTCCATATGGTCTTAAACGCATTGTAGATCATTTAAAGAGCGATATTTCAAAAGGAGATATAGCTCCGTTTTATGGCAGGATATACGATCAGAATGGTGTATTGAGAAACAAAGACCAGAAGGAAATGACACATCAGGATATCATGAATATGGATTGGCTTCTTGACAATGTGACAGGTACAATACCAAGCATGGATTCACTGATAGATAAAGCGAAAACAGTTGTTGAACTAAAGGGTGTAGAGGAAAAGAAATTATAATGAAGATATTATTCTTGGCTGATGAGGAATCGAAAGTCTATTGGGAGTATTTTAAAAAAGAAGATTTCGAAGGAATCGATGTGATCGTTTCTTGTGGTGATTTAAAAGCAAGCTATCTGTCGTTTCTTACGACAATGGTAGGTGTGCCGGTGTTATATGTACATGGAAATCATGATGATAAATATAGCATGAATCCACCGGAAGGATGTATATGTATAGAAGATGAGGTATACGAATATGAAGGAGTGAGATTTGTCGGTCTTGGCGGATCCAACCGGTATAAACCAGGTAAAAACCAATATACTGAAAAGCAGATGACACGTAGGGCAAAAAAGCTTAAATGGAAAATATGGCGTAAAAAAGGTTTTGACATATTAGTTACCCATTCTCCGGCGAGAGGCTTAAATGATGGTGAGGACATGTGCCACAAGGGCTTTGAGATCTTTAATAAACTAATAGAAGAGTACAAACCGAAGTATTTTGTCCATGGACATGTCCATATGTGTTATGGACGTAATTATAAGCGTATAGATCATGTTGGTGATACGACAGTTATAAATGCATATGAAAAGTACATATTAGAGCTATAAAAATTTCTTATATTATTTTCAAAATTAAGAAAATATTTAGTACATGGATACATTTATGACACAATTAGATGATATCATTAAATCATCAAAAGGAGCTGTTGTGTTTTAACAAAAAGTGTTGGGGTGCTTTCAGTTCCGACTAAAAATTATTCGTATATCATTTTTATGTATATACGCTTTTGATATTCGGTTATGGACTTTTCCTTCCTTAAGTATGCCATAACCGATTTTTTGTTTGTCATAGCATAAAAAAAGTCCCATTGAATGTAAATTCAATGGGACTTTTAGATGGCTGATAATAGTTATTGATTACTCTTCGATCTTTATATCATCAAAGCAGTCGAATGTAGCAAAGTAATCCTTTGGTGTTTCTGCTCTTCTTATAAGCTGTACGGATTTATCCTCTTTGAGCAGAAGCTCTGCTGAACGGAGCCTTCCATTATAGTTATAGCCCATAGAAAATCCATGTGCGCCTGTATCATGTATCACAAGGTAATCGCCCATATCGATCTTTGGAAGATTTCTATCTACGGCGAATTTGTCACAGTTTTCACAAAGTGAACCTACAACATCATACACATGGTCGCATGGGGCATCTTCTTTTCCAAGTACGGTAATATGATGATATGAGCCATAGATTGCCGGGCGCATGAGATTGGCAGCACATGCGTCAACACCTATGTATTCTTTATAGATGTGTTTCTCATGAATGGCTTTTGTGACAACACAGCCATATGGTGCCAGCATGAAACGTCCCATCTCGGTATATATGGAAACATCTCCCATGCCTGCAGGAACTAAAACCTCATCATATACTTTGTGTACACCTTCGCCGATAACTTTTATGTCATTTGGAGTCTGGTCTGGTTTGTATGCAACGCCGACACCACCTGACAGGTTGACGAATCTGATGTCACATCCTGTCTCGTTTTTAAGTTCGACAACAAGCTCGAAAAGCTGCTTAGCAAGCTGTGGATAATACTCATTTGTAACTGTGTTGCTTGCAAGAAATGCGTGGATCCCAAAATATTTTGCGCCCTTTGATTTTAAGATCTTAAATGCTTCAAACAGCTGATCCTTTGTCATTCCGTATTTTGAATCTCCAGGGTTATCCATGATGCCATTTGAAAGTTTGAATACTCCACCCGGATTAAAACGGCAGCTTATTGTTTCAGGAATATATCCTATTGTCTTTTCAAGAAAATCAATGTGTGTAAAATCATCAAGATTTATTATTGCACCAAGCTTGTCTGCATATGCAAACTCTTCAGCAGGTGTATCATTTGATGAAAACATGATATGTTTTCCATCAAATCCACATGATTTTGCAAGCATAAGTTCTGTATATGATGAGCAGTCACATCCCATGTCATATTCTTTTAATATCTTAAGCAGATATGGGTTTGGTGTAGCTTTTACTGCAAAATATTCCCTGAATCCCGGATTCCATGAAAATGCATCCTTGACAGCCTGGGCATTTTTTCTGATGCCGGCTTCGTCATACAGATGAAATGGAGTAGGGTATGTTTTTACTATTTCTTCGATCTGTTCCTTTGTAACAAATGGTGTCTTTTTCATGTATGTTCTCCTATCTATAATAAAATCTAAAAATAGGTTACAACATATTTACTATATTTTCAATGATTTTTATGTTATAATAGCTATTACATGAGGTAAAAGGAAAGGAATACATATGAATATAAAGGTTTTATCATATATAGATACAGAATCACTAAACAATACGGCAAATGCCTCAGGGACAGATGATCCAAACGCAAGTACGTCTGCTGCATCATCTGAAGCCAGCTTTAGCGAGGTTTTTGATACTGCAAAAAAAGCAACAGCAGCTGTCATGATAGATAAACTTGTCAAAGAAAGCGAAAATGGTTCGGTTGACTGTGCCGTTGTCCAGCGATTTTTTGATCAGTATGGGATAAATATCCAGGTAGCAACTAATGAAACAGTAGTTGATGCCGTACAGCCTGTATCATCCGGTCCAACGGATACAGCAGTTTCTTCTAAATCTTATGATGCATCTGATGCAGCAGCCGGTACGTCCACAAGTGATACCACATCTGTCTCGCAAAGTGGGGAGGGACTTGAATGTTCTGCAGAACTGGATGCGATTTTTGATGAAGCAGCCGAAAAATATGGTGTGGATGCCAAATTCTTAAAATCGATCGCAAAATGTGAATCTGATTTTGATCCAGCCTGTGTCAGCCATTCGGGAGCAACCGGAATCATGCAGCTTATGCCGGCTACAGCAGCAGAGCTGGGGGTTTCTGATTCATACGACCCATATCAGAATATAATGGGAGGTGCCCAATACATATCTGAACTGCTCGACAAGTATAATGGTGATACTTCACTGGCACTTGCTGCATATAATGCCGGTTCGGGAAATGTCGCAAAATATGGCGGGATACCCCCATTTACTGAAACCCAGAATTATGTAAATAAGGTTTTGGGATATTATAATAGTTAGTCTGCAATTTTATATTTTCCAGTTGACAAAACAACAGATTGTATTGTAAACTAATTTAGTTGAAACGACATCGTTTCAGGCTGATGTGGCTCAGAGGTAGAGCACTTCCTTGGTAAGGAAGGGGTCACGGGTTCGATTCCCGTCATCAGCTTTGGGATATTTATTTTCATTAAAAAGACAGACGCTTTCTCCGGTACCGAAGCATTATGCTGGCGGTCAGAGAGGACATCTGCCTTTTTATTTTATCTTATTTTTGTTAGAACATAACCGAATTTGATCCACCTATTCATATCATCAACATCGTTACTGTCGACATAGAATGTTTCGCCATAGTTATTTATAGGCTCAAGTGAACAGGGGGATGTCTGATGGAACTTTCTTATGTATGCACAATGTGTCTGCGTGTTTAAAAAAATACCTGTATCACCATCCCGTATTGGATTGCGGCTGATCAAAATAATATCATCCTTATGGTATACCGGATGAAGATGATTACTTGTTATTTTAATGCCAAAATGAAGCTCACTGCCAAAGATTTTCCGGTAATGTGATATATTGATATCTTCGGAATTGCATGAGTCAAGATACATGCCGTCTTTCATATCGCCTGTAGGGATAAGAACAGGAATATAATCATCAGGGTTTTTGCCGGACTGCGTTATCGAATGGGAGAACGCTAGTTCTGCATCTGTCAGCGCATCAATGTAATTTAACTGTCTTTTAGAAAGAAATTTCAGCTTTTTTCCTACATCAATGTATGAGTCCCTGTAGCCAGCCAGCTCGCATGTATACTTTCCGGTTATCTTGTAGATAAGGTATGCGGTATAGACATCCAGCTTTGTAGTTTCGCAATTTATTATCCGTTTGTAAGATGATAAGGACATTTCCAGTTTCTCTGCGAACTGAGCCTGTGTTAATCCAAGACGGCTTCGTTCAATCTCAAGATTGGTGGAAATGTTATCTGCCATTTCCGTATGGTTCATTTTTGACCTACACTCCTTAAAAAAAATAGTTAAAAAGGTAAAATTATAGGCATGAAATGAAATTCGTGCTTATATATAATGATTATTGTCAAAACACAAATTAAATATATAGGAAACGTCAATTACTGTCAAATGGAAATGTTTATTTTCTAAGAATGAAAGGAGAGAAGAGTTAAAAGGAGAATAATATAAAGAAAGTAAATGTTGAAGTTTAAATAAAAAAAGTGCGCATTAAGAGTGCTGCACTTTTTTTATTTGAAATTTTTAAAAAGTCCTTGCTCCGGCATTGATTCATACAGCCGCAATTGGTAAAATAACATAAGAGCAGATAATAAAACTTTCATTATCTGCATTGACAAAAAGCTGGGAAACAGATAAAAGGTTTCCACAGATAAGGGGGAAGATTTATGTCACTAACTTTTAGGCAATGGCGTGAAATGGCTATCATGGAATACGAGGTTGTAAGTAAAAACTACAACAGGAAAGTATATGAGAGCGCTGTTATAGATAAAGATACACATAATGTCGAACTTGTGCAGCTTACATTGCGTGAGGTATTGGATAAATGTGAAGGAACAAATTATGAATATAATATCAAGCGTGCTATAATGAAATGCGTATATACAAATGACAGGCTTGAAAAGGAAGTCAAAGAAGTTATGGACGAATTTTACGAAGTCTGATAAGGGAGAGTTTAAGGGTGGATAAGATACAATTACATTATTTAGAACAGCTTTCGGAGATGTATCCGACAATAGGAAATGCATCAACGGAGATAATAAATTTACAGGCAATTTTAAATCTGCCAAAAGGAACGGAACATTTTTTGTCGGATGTGCATGGTGAATATGATGCATTTTCGCATGTCCTTAAGAACGGATCAGGTGCGGTACGCAAAAAAATAGATGACGTATTTGGAGGAACTTTAAGCAGTGAAGATAAGTCAGGACTTGCAACACTTATATATTATCCGCGCGAAAAGATGGAGCTTGTAAGAAAAAAAGAAAAAGATATAGATTTATGGTATAAGACTACACTGTACAGGCTTATAGAAGTATGTAAGACTGTATCATCAAAATACACAAGATCAAAAGTAAGAAAAGCACTGCCAAAAGATTATGCATATGTGATAGAGGAACTTATCACAGAAAAGCCTGAGGTGCTAAATAAAGAGGCATATTATGACTCGATCATAAATACAATAGTTGAACTTGGAACAGCGGAGGACTTTATTGATGCGCTGTCTGAACTCATACAGCAGCTTGTAATCGATCATCTGCATGTGCTTGGAGATATTTATGACAGGGGCGCCGGCCCACATCTTATAATGGATAGGCTGTGCAGCTACCATTCTCTGGATATCCAGTGGGGGAACCATGATATCATATGGATGGGTGCAGCGGCAGGAAACCTTGCCTGTATCGCAACTGTGATACGAAACAGCATACGATATGGAAATCTCGATGTGCTTGAGGAAGGATATGGAATAAATATGCTGCCGCTTGCAACATTTGCGATGAAAGCTTATGCAGATGATCCGTGTGACAGGTTTGTATTCAAGGTAGCACCTGTTGGAACTGATAATATCGAAAATGACCTTACAAAAAAAATGCACAAGGCGATCGCCATGATCAGATTTAAGCTTGAGGGACAGCTCATAAAAAAATGGCCTGAATATGGTATGAACGACAGGCTTTTACTTGAGCATATAGATTATGTCAAAGGAACTATTGAAATAGAGGGGAAGACATATAAAATGCTTGATACATATTTCCCTACGATAGATCCAGATGATCCATACAGGCTTACAGATGAAGAAGAGGAAGTTATGAACCGTCTCCGCTCATCTTTTATACATTGTGACAAATTAAAGACGCATGTTAAACTTCTGCTTAAAAAAGGAAGTATGTACAAAGTCTACAATGGAAATCTTCTTTTTCACGGGTGCATTCCGTTTGATGATTATGGAGAATTTGCAAAAGTAAACGTATATGGAAGATTATACAGTGGAAAGGCATTATTTGATGTGCTTGAGACATATGTCAGAAAGGCATTTTTTTCAGATGATCCGTTGGAAAAAGAAAAAGGAGTCGACATTATGTGGTATATATGGACGGCACCATACTCCCCGCTGTATGGCAGAAAAAAAATGTCCACATTTGAGAGATATTTTGTAGATGATGAAACATTAAAAACAGAAACTAAGAATTCCTATTATGAATACATAAAAAAACCGGAATATGCAGATAAAGTATTAAAGGAATTCGGCTTACATGGATCGAGGGTACATATAATAAACGGACATGTTCCTGTCCACAGAATGAAAGGGGAGAGTCCTGTAAAGAGTAACGGAAAGGTTATTATGATCGATGGTGGTTTTTCTAAAGCATATCGCAGAAGAACCGGAATAGCCGGATATACACTGATATATAATTCTTATGGACTTACACTTACAGCACATGAACCATTTGAATCACCTGAAACAGCTGTAAGAGATGAAAGAGATATAGTTTCAAGGCGGGAAGCAGTTGAAAATATGGATAAAAGAATCCTTGTCGGAGATACGGATGTCGGTGAAAAGATGCGTGAGAAAATAAGTGATCTGAAGGAACTTATCGGGGCATATCGTTCCGGAGAGATAGTTGAGAGGGATAAGTAATGAAAAAATCCGAACTGACGGAAATATTAAATGATGTAAAAACAGGTAAGCTTTCAGTTGATGGCGCTGTCGATAAAATTAAACTTGAACCATTTCAGGATATAGGCTATGCAAAAGTTGATACGCAAAGGGAGCTGCGGCAGGGAGTTGCAGAGGTTATATATGGAATGGGCAAAACTGCAGAACAGATAAGTGGAATAGTAAACGAAATGAACCGGCAGGGACAGGACAGGATCCTTATTACCAAAATATCAAAAGAAAAAGCCCGTAAGCTATCAAAAAATATAAAGTTTGATTACTATGAAGAAGCACAGATAGGCATAGTCGGAGGAATCCCTAAGCCATCAGGAAACGGACAGATAGTGATAGCAACTGGTGGGACAAGTGATTACAATATTGCTGAGGAGGCTGCGCTTACGGCAGAAGCTTACGGCAATAAAGTACTTAGATTGTACGATGTAGGAGTTGCAGGTGTTCACAGATTGATCGCAAATTCGCAGTATCTTATAAATGCAAATGTTGTGATAGCAATCGCAGGAATGGAGGGGGCATTAGCATCTGTAGTTGGAGGAATGGTTGATTGCCCGGTAATAGCAGTGCCTACAAGTGTTGGATATGGAGCATCGTTTGGAGGAGTAGCGGCACTTTTATCAATGCTGAACTCCTGCGCAAGTGGTGTAAGTGTGGTAAATATTGACAATGGATTTGGGGCAGGATATCTTGCAAGCATGATAAATCAAAGGACACAGGTATAAAATGTATAGAGTTGATGGTTTCGATTTTGAGTCGGAAGAGATGGCAGAAATTGCCAGAAAAGAAAAAAATGGTATTAAATATATAAAAGAAAAAACAAAAATGGATGATCCCTTTGAGGTCGCAAAACTGTATACCCAGCTTAGCAGACCGGGAATGTTTAAGACGGCGGTCGGATTTGCTTTCCTGATAGAGCTTCAGGAGTATCTTTATGCAAACCCATATATAGAAAACACGGACATCCGTTGTATACGGATACCTGATGAGGAAAAACTAAGGCAGAGGCATGAAATGAAATACAAAAAGAAATTTCATATTGCGCTCTTTTTTGCTATTATTTTTGCAGTTGTGATAGTTGCACTTTTTACGATCACATATGTGAGCGGACACAGTCCTTATATAACAGATTATGAGGATGAGATAGTAAACAAATATGAGGCGTGGGAAAAGCAGCTTGACGAGAGAGAACAGGCATTAGATCAGAAAGAGGCGGATACACAGTGGAAAGAATAAAAATACTTGTTGTTGATGATGAAAGCAGAATGAGAAAACTTGTAAAAGATTTCCTTGTAAGAGAAAATTATGAGGTGATAGAGGCTGGAGACGGAGAGGAAGCGCTTGATAAATTCTATGGGGATAAGGACATAGCGCTCATAGTACTCGATGTCATGATGCCAAAATTAAATGGCTGGGAGGTCTGCAGGGAAGTAAGGCAGACTTCGAAAGTACCTGTTATTATGCTCACAGCGAAAGGTGATGAGAGTGACGAATTAAACGGATTTGAACTTGGCGCAGACGAATACATTTCAAAGCCTTTTTCACCGAAAATCCTTGTCGCAAGGGTTACTGCCCTGCTTCGCAGAACTAATAAAATAGGGCAGGAAGCCGATGTGCGTGAGGTCGGAGGCATAAAAATGGACAAAACAGCGCATACAGTAACGATCGAAGGAAAAAATATAGATTTAAGCTTTAAGGAATTTGAACTTCTTGAGTATTTTATAGATAATCAGGGGGTTGCTCTTTCCAGGGAAAGAATACTAAATTCAGTCTGGAGTTATGACTATTTTGGAGATGCAAGGACCATAGACACACATGTCAAAAAACTACGCAGTAAAATGATGGACAAGGGAAATTATATAAAGACCGTATGGGGCCTTGGATATAAGTTTGAGGTCGAATGATCATGAAAAAGAAAACATCTTTGTCGTTTCAGCTCGTATTTACAATGCTCATACTTGTAATAGGTGTGGTCGGGATTTTCTGGATCATGAATAACACGCTGCTTGAAAAATATTATGTGTACAGCAAAGAAAAAGAAATGCTTTCAGTGTACGATATGGTAAATCGTGCAGCAGTTGATGATGATCTTTCGGATTCACAATTTAATCTGTCCTTAAAGAAAAAATGTGCGAGAGGAAATATAGACGTTGTTGTATTTAACAAGTATGGCAAGGTAGTAATAGAAGGACCTGCTGACAGTCAGGAGATAATGGGGCTGCTGTTTGAAGCGGGGCTTTATAAGTATTCGGCAGAATATAACAGTAAAAAGATCATAAGGCAGAGGGATTCAAACCTTGGAACTGACTACATTATAATAAATACATTACTGGCTGATGGTAATTATATATATATGAAAACTCCGATAGAAAGTATCAGGGAAAGCGTAAACGTTTCAAACCAGTTCTTTTTGATAGGAGGATTTGTTGCAGTTATAATAGGTATTATCGTGATCGTATTTCTTGCACGTAATTTATCAAGGCCGATACGCAGCCTGTCGAATCTGTCAATGAGGATGGCTGCACTTGATTTTGAAGCAGAATATATCCATACAAAACATGGAGCAAGGGAAATTGATGAACTCGGTGAACACATGAATGAATTGTCTGGTGCACTTGAGCATACAATTTCAGAGCTTAAAATAGCAAATAATGAATTAAAACGTGATATAAAGAAAAAAGAAGAAATAGATGAGATGAGGAAAGAATTTCTCTCAAATGTATCACATGAGCTTAAGACACCGCTCGCACTTATATCAGGATATGCGGAGGGACTTAAGGATGCAGTCAATGATGATGAGGAGAGCCGCAATTTTTACTGTGAAGTAATAATGGATGAGACGGACAAGATGAACCGCATGGTAATGAAGCTGCTTTCATTAAACAAACTTGAGTTTGGCAAGGATACAGTTGAAATTGAGCGGTTTGACATAACAGAAGTTATAGCAGGAGTTATAAATTCATCATCACTTATGGCAGCACAAAACGATATAAATATCTTGTTTGATGATAGCAGACATGAATATGTCTGGGGTGATGTGTTCAAGATAGAGGAAGTGCTGACAAATTATATAAGCAATGCGATAAATCACTGCGAAGGCAGAAAAGAGATTGTGGTATCATACAAAAAGGTGGATAATAAATTACGAGTAAGCGTGTTTAATACCGGAAAGCAGATACCAGAGGATTCCCTTGACAAAGTATGGATCAAGTTTTACAAAGTAGATAAGGCTAGGACCAGAGAATATGGTGGAAGTGGGATAGGATTATCTATAGTAAAAGCCATAATGGAGCTTCACGACCAGAAATGTGGAGTGATAAACAGGGAGGATGGAGTAGAATTCTGGTTTGAACTGGAATTATGTATTGTAAACAGTTAAAAAATGTGGTACTATGAATATAAAACATAGGAGAAAAGTCACAGTGAAAATGAAAAGAAAAAAATTAAGTACTATGCTCATGGGACTCGTTTTTTCATTCAGTCTTACAGGATGTGGAACTTCACTGTATGAGATGACGGCAGATGAACAGGATGTCGTGGTTCATTATGCCGCATATGCCGTTTCAAAATATAACATATATCAAAAAGATGGAATGACATCGGCACAGCCTGGTGACGAGGATGAAAAACAGACTAAAGAACAGGAAACAGAACAGCCGGATAATTCCGGTACTACAGATGAACAAACAGACAAGACAGAAAAAGTTTCATTAGCCGATGCGCTTGGACAAAGCAGCCTGTCTGTGGTGTACAATGGTCTTGATACAGCAGATAACTTTCAGGAAGGAAGAGTTTATTCGCTGGAGGCAGGAGCTGGAAATCAGTATGCTATTTTAAAATTTACGATATCAAATCCGACAGATAGCGCTGTTTCAGTAGATGCGTTTAATAATGGACATACTTATAAGGCGGTATTTGGCGGCAGTGAGTCATATGAAGCGGAGAACACATTCCTTACCTATTCACTGTCCACATATCAGGGGACAATAGAGGCAGGATCTTCTGTAGATGTAGTATTGCTGTTTAAGGTGCCACAGTCACTGCAGCCACAGAGTGACAGCGTATCTTTGATGGTACATATGAACGATAAGGATTATTCAGTAGAATTATAAATACGAATCATAAATGAAGGGTGGAGGAATTTCTATGGATACAAATATTCTTTTAGAGTCAGGAACCAATGAATTAGAGGTATTAGAGTTTACATTAGGAGATAATCATTACGGAATAAATGTTGCAAAGATCAGAGAGATTTTGCAGTACACACCGGTTACACCGGTTCCAAATTCACATCCAAGTGTGGAAGGTATATTTATGCCGCGTGATACAATGATAACAGTTATTGATCTTAAAAAATGTCTTGGATTACCGGAGACAGATGAAAAAGGATTATTTATCATAACCAATTTCAACAAATTAAATGTAGCATTCCATGTAGACGAAGTTATAGGAATACACAGAGTATCATGGGAGAATATAATAAAACCGGATTCTACTATCCAGGGTAGAGACGGAAGTACTGCAACGGGTGTTATAAAGATGAATGATAAGCTTGTTGTCATACTTGATTTTGAATCGATCGTGTCATCAATAAGTCCGGAAACAGGTCTGAGGGTAAATGACATAGACAATATGGAAAGCAGGGATAGAAGCGATTCGACAATACTTATCGCAGAGGATTCTGCGCTTCTTAGCAAGCTTATAACAGACTGTCTGAAAAAAGCAGGATATGTAAAGCTTATAGTTACAGAAAACGGACAGGAGGCATGGGATAAGATCTGTGAGCTTAAGGCAGCAGGAGATATTACCGAAAAATTAAATTGTATCATCACAGATATTGAAATGCCGCTTATGGATGGACACAGACTTACAAAGCTTGTAAAGAGCGATGCAGCATTAAAAGAAATCCCTGTTATAATTTTCTCATCACTTGTCAATGAAGAAATGCGCATAAAAGGAGAACAGCTTGGAGCTGATGCACAGCTTACAAAGCCGGAGATCGGACAACTTGTAGATGCAATAGACAAGCTTATTGGAACGAATAAATAAAGAGAAAATATTTTAAGGGATGTGGTGGAAAGCTACATCCCTTAAAGTAGTTTAAATGGAGATTATTTATGGACGACAAAAACATGAAATCAACAGAAAATTATCTTGATAATCTTCTTAATTCGATGAACGGAAGACCATCGGAATCTGATGATGCAGCAGATACACCATCAAAGACAGATACAAGTTCCCAGGATGATTTTCTGCGAAAGTTTGAAAAGGAACTGGAAAGCGATGCCTATGATGAATACATATCAGATTTTGAAAGAGATCTCGAAAATGACGCTTTTTCAGAAAAACAGACAGGAATAAAAGATGTACAGACACCTGCACCATCGGAATCTGATGCTACGCTTGAGGAAGTTCTTTCTGAAAATGAAAAAAATGATTCATTTAAAATACCCGACGAGGTGCCACAGCAGGATGATAGGGCAGAAAATAATGCGGCAATAAATGAATTAGACAGTGCGATGGAATCATTTGATGATCAGCTGGGTGATGAGGAGGATGATTTCATCCTGGATGAGATACCCGGCGATGAGATACCTCATGTGGAATCTGAGTCAGATGATAACAATACACCGGAAGCTGTTCAGCAGGCAAAAGAGCCTGCGTCATCACAAGAGCAGGAACAGACTCCTGCTGATGCAGATGAAACTCCGCTTTCAGATATAGGAGAACCTGATCTGGCAGGAAATGCAGGAGAAGATCTTATAGACCTGTTAAATAATGGAGGACTTGCAGATTTAGGGGATATGTTATCAGAAGACGGAAAAGTATCAGAGGATGAGGGAGACAGCGAGTTTGAAAAATTCGCTGAAAATGAAATGGAAGCAAAAAATCAGGATAGTGGAAATATTAATAATCAGGATGAACAGCCGGCTAAAGAAAAGAAAAAGGGATTCTTTGCCAGAATACTTGAGGCTCTTTTCAAGGAAAGAGGCACAACAGAAGAACCTCAAAAAGATAATGCAGATGATGCAAAAAATCAGGCCGAGGTTTTATCAGAAGAAAACCAGCAGATATTAAAAGAACTTGAGAGCCAGGAAGCATCTGAAAAGAAAGAAAAAAAGAAAAAGAAACCTAAAAAAGAAAAGAAGCAAAAGCCGGCAAAAGAACCGAAACCTAAAAAGGTTAAAAAGCCAAAAGAGAAAAAACCAAAAGAAGTGGATAACAGTCCAAAACTTCCAAAAGGACCTGTTATTCTTATCTGTGTTTTCGTGGCATCGTTATTTGCATTTGTAATGATATGCACAAGCCTGCTTGGAAATTCAGTCACGATCAAAAATGCAAAGACTGCATACAATGATGCTATAGCCGGAATACAGGAAAATGACACAGAGGCATTTTCTAAATATGTCGAAGCTTATAGCGAACTGAGTGGACTTTCGTTAAAAGGAGAAAACGAAAGAATGTTTGAAAAAGTCCAGATCCTTGCATCAGTATCAGAAAAATATGAAGCATATGAATCCTTCAAGAAGAATAGCAATGAAGATATGGCGCTGGATTCATTAGTATGTGCAGCCGGAAGATGCAGTGTAAATGCGGATAATGCAAATGATGCAGGATGTACAGAGGCATTGGACGCTGTGAAAACGATCATAACAGATACATTAAGCAGCAATTACAATATGTCTTATGACGAGGCTGTTGAATTATATAATGCAGGGAGCAGAAATGACTATACATTGTCTATTATAGAAAAACTCAAAGAACTTGGACTGTATGATCAGAAATAAAAGTTATATCAGCAGCACAAATGATTTCATTGGAATATTAATGAAAAAGCGGAATCGCAGGACGATTAAAAAGGACACTTGATTTCTCAAATGCCCTAGCGTATAATCAGCTTAAGAAGGTTATCGGATGTAATATCCGATTTGCCCTCAGTTGCAACTAAGAAATAGCATTCACTTTGGTCGGAGGATGCTATTTCTTTTTATTATTATGATCGTCTATGTAAGACAGAGCCGCAAAAATTACTAGCACTAAAGTTAAAACTTCAAGCGTGTTCATAGGGCATCACCCTCCTTTGTAAACTAGAGGGCATCTAATAATCGGAAAATCACATCCTGCTTTCGTTTCAATTACACAATAACAGTATAACATAAAGAGAACAGATTTAAGAAATAGACAATGTGCTTGGAATATGCTACAATTCAATGTAGTGTGCATTCGGGGCACTCTGATTTAAGGAGGCTCAAGAATGGCGAATAAAACTATGTCAGAAAAGAACAAGCCTGCTAGAAAAACACTAAGTACGATGTGTAATGAGATGTAACGAAACATACAAAAATGTAATAAAATGACAGCAAGAATTGTTGGAAATGTACGCAGGCATTGGGGAAATGCATGATCTGAAAGGATTTGATAGAATGATAGCAATTATTGACTATGATTGCGATTATCTTCTCAAACCTACTGAAAATATTGCATTATAAGGTGCATAGTGAAAAAATCTTCTGATTATACTAATTATTTACTAATTACAATGCCTTAAATGCATACCAAAATTAAAATAGAATAGAACATTAGGACATCTAAATAAGTCCATATACTTGTATTTATTATGAGTATGTGGGCTTATTTTAGTGCCTTAAAATCGAAAGACACACAAATACCCACTAATGGTCATAAAGTGCTTGTATGAGCCACAGAGAGTGTCACAGAGCCTTTATATGACCGAAATAAGAAATACGCATTTCATTGGAAGAATTATAAGGAGGGATAGACAGCATGGCAAAAGCAATAAATAATATGGACGATTTAGCTATTGCATTGCAGCCAGTAATGAAGAAAATGGTTGACAATATGGCGAATAGAGTATATAAGACATTGAATTTCTTTCTACAGGGATATTACGATTCATATAATCCGATTTTCTATCGCAGACAGTATGACTTCTTGAGGTCAGGCTTTAAGGTTAATGCAAGAATCATCAGAGGTAAGGCGGTAGCATCGGTTTATATTGATGTGGATTATATGAGTAATTACTATGGTGTAACTGGTCAACAGGTCGCAACATGGGCGAATGAAGGTCTGCATGGTGGAAAGAATTTAGCATCTAATACACCTCATGTATGGGATGCAACAATGGCAAATACTGTTGATAATGGAGCATTGGTAAGAGATGCAGTTGCTTATTTGAGAAGTCAAGGATTTGCAGTCAGAGTGTAAGGAAGGAGGGAAAACAGAATGATTCTATACAAGAAAGATGTAATAGACAAGCTATCTGAAAAGACAGGCTTGTATAAAAAGGATATTAAAGCAATGCTTGTTGCTTTAAATGAATTGGTATATGAGGAAATGGACAATGATAATGCCATTCTTTTGAATAATCTTTTGAAGATTGAGCCAGTAACAATACCACCTAGAAATAGATATGATATTGTGCGTGATAAAGTGTATCAGCATGAGGCATATCAAGTTGTGAAGATTACACCGAGTAACAATCTTAGGGATAGATACAGAGAACAGAATATAGGAAATGAGGATAAATAATGGCACAAATATTACATATTAAGGATGCTTATTTTGAGTTACCAGAGAAATGTAAGGATGATATAGGTTGTATGGTAACTCTATTAGGAATGCATCTACAACAGAATAAAGATGTATCAGAAGATGATACGTGTAGAATTGAGTATGAGATTATTGAGAAGGAAAACTAAAACGATGACAATGACAAACACACAAAGAATTTTAAAGGCACTTACTGAAAATGAAGATATTATGAAAGCACTTGCAAATGGTAATGAGTTTAGACCAGGCGAGTATATCAATCGGAATATCTTCAATAATGTAAATTTGAATGACACTTTACCACATACAGGTTCATATATCTATTTTGATGAATGTGGTTTTGAGGACAAAACACTATTCACTTTTGTTGTCAGATCGCCAAAAGATAAAGAATTAAATCATACAAATGTATTATGTAATTCTATTTTAGAAATTGTAGATTATATATTCCCGGATAATAAAAATCTTAAGGTAGAGTCGGAGAAAAGTAAATATTTTGATGAAATGTGGATAGATTTTGAATTAGATAAAACAACAAATACAATTACCCTCAATTTTGATGGGAATGTTGTATTATCTGGAAACAATATCAAATTACAAGATATAGATAAGTAAAGGAGAATGAAGAAGTAATGAGAAATATTGACACAAAGGCTACAAGAGAGAACATTAGCAAGGATTTGAATAATCTGGAAGAAAAGAAAACTGAAAGTATTGGAGATTGAAAGTCGGATTATTTGGCAGTCTTGATATAAATAAGACAAGAAAAAAGATTAAAAACTCATTGGCTAAGTTATCATTAGAGAAGGAGAACTAAGAGTATGACAAAATTAAATATCAATATCAAAGTATACGAGATTGAGGAAATTGCACCAGTTATTGAAAGTGTGAAGAAGTTGGAATTGAATAAAATTCCTGAATATAACCCAGTAGTAACAGTAGAACTTGAAGTATAGGATTGGAAGGAGATTAAATATTATGACAAAAGAATTAAGTATTGAAAACATTAAGAAGGAACTGATTAACAAAATTTCTAATAACTCTGAGATTTTAGAGGTTTTTAGAAAACGTGAGTATTCAAAAGATGAAGGAAAATGTCTAAGGGAATATGGTGATAGTTTTATAAAGGATAATTATATATTTGACCATTATGTGTTAGACCTTGCAGATTATATATCAGTTGAGGTAGCTGAAAACGAATACCCTATTTATGGAAATAGCAAAAAAGAAATAAGAAAAAGTTATAATGTTTCTATTTTAGTAACACTTACAGATACAAGTGAATTGGATAGAATATCTGTATTACTTGGAGATATGGCTACTGAGTTATATCCAGATAGATATAACTATGGTAATCATTCACATATTATTGAAAAGCAAAGTGTTTATGGAAAGTTTACACAGCCAGAAAGAGCAATTATGTTTGCAATCGAATAATCAGAAGATTAAAATAAGCAAAGGAGAAAAATAATAATTATGGAAAAATTAGTTACAAAGAATGATTTGTTAAATAAACTTCGTGCATATAAGACAACTCCCGATGATGAAAATATTCAGTATAAGAAAAAGATTGAGAAAGCACTTATGCTCAATCCATGTCTTTTATATGCACTCAACGAGAAATCATTAGAATCAGAACTTTTTGACGATGATGGTAATATTAACTGGGAATGGAACGAAGAAACAAAGGAATATGAACCTCTTGGAGAATGGGATAGATATTTTGGTGGAACATCTAATATCCGTCCTTATTTATTTATTCCTGATACTCAGACTGAGGTAAAACACTACATATGTTACCAAGTATCTTTTGATGAGATGCCACGATATCAGGATACATTAAAGTATACGAATGTTACATTTACGATTTTTGTTCATGGTAATGACAGAAATGATAAATTAACTGGTATTCCAAGACACGATCTTATTGCTTCTATTATAAGAGAGCGATTTAATTGGTCAAATATATTTGGAATGCAAACGAAATTAATATATTCAAAAGAAGATACTATAGATGATAGTTATCTTGTTAGAGTTTTGAAATTTCAGATGGTTGATACTAACGGTATTGTTAATACACCATATTGTGGAAAAACAACTATTAATAATTATCAATTAAGACGATAGTAGTAAAGAAAACCATATAATCGGCAGACATACACCGATTCTAAACAAATGTATGGATATTTCCCAACAGGCAGGAAGTAAAAGAAAGCCTGTATCAGAGTTCAAGAATATCTAACGTGCAATTCTGCACATTTCCCAATATGAAAAATTGAATAACACGACTGCTGCATATATAGCAGTTTATTAAGGTGCGTCATTTATGACGCACCGATTTCTTGACCTCTGGTTTGATAAAAAGGAGGAAAGAGGAAATATGGCTTATATAAAGGTCAAAGATAGAAGAAGATTTGAACGAAAAGAGTTCAGAGATTACATAAAATTATCAAATGATAAAGTGCTTGATACAAAGAAAAATAATATAGATTTACTTGGAGATGATGAAGTGTTTGTACAGTTGGAAGATACACAACACTACTGGATTTCCAATCATGGCAGACTTACAAATAATATGAGAAAAGATAAGACATTCTTCTTTCATAAGATGGATAGCGGTGATCCTAAAAGAAGTGTCCATTGGACTATTGTAACATATGATCTTGATGGAACTGCTTTACATGAAGAGACAAGTCCAGAAATTCTTGTGGCAAAGTATTTCTTAATTAAGCCGACAGGATGCAATAAGATATGGCACATAGACGAAAATATGAATAATAACTACTATAAGAATCTGATTTATGTATCTGCGGAAGAGTATGAGTTGTTGAGAAAGCACGTTAAAACAGTTGCAGAGCTTGGAAGAGAGCAGGAATATTATGATTATAATACTGTCAAGGGCAATCCAGCTTATAAAATTTATGAGGGAATTTATGCAAGATGTTATGGTGGTAGTTCGTTATTTGTAAATCGTTGTTATGATGATGCTTATATGTGTGACGAGTGGAAGAATAGCAGAGATTCTTTTGCTGAATGGTATTCTGCTAACTATTATGAGTGTGACGGAGAACGCATGGCAGTTGATAAGGATTTATTATGTCGTGGCAATAAAGAGTATACACCAGACAAGTGTTGTATATTGCCTGAGACTATAAATTCTGCATTGGCAAGTGCTACAAAGCGTAGAAGTCGTTATAAATCTGCAAAGGTTTATGCTATCGGTGTTGACTACGACAAAGCAAGAGATAAATTCTTGGCAAGAATAACACCATTTGGACATGACAAACAAGTTAAGCTGCATTATTGGGACACAGAGAAAGAAGCATTTCAAGAGTATAAGTTATTCAAGGAATCGGAGATTAGAATATTGGCATTGAGGTATAGAGATAAAATACCAGACAGTCTATTTGACGCATTGATTAAATATGAAGTGCGTCCATATAGTCCGTATGAGGATTAAGATTAGGGCATATTGGATATTGATTTATCTGATATGCTATTTTTGTATTGAATATCGAGTTTAATTTAAGCTATAATTATTTTATAAATGTGAGAGGTGATTACATGTATAAATATGTAGTGTGTGTAATATTGTTTTTGGCTGTGTTAAATTATATTAACAAAAAACAGGAGAAGAAAATAAAATCTTATAAAGATGCTATTAGTAATATGGGTAAAAAGAATGATGAATTAAAAAGCAAAATAATTGAATTGAATGATACAATTGAACAATATAAATATTTTGCTACATCACTAGATATATTTAAATCTGAAAAAGCTGTTAAAATAGTAAAAAATACTCAAGGGCATTTATATATGGTAATGGAGAGTATTTTTGATGGCATAAATGGGAATTTAACGTTTTATTTATCTGGTGAACAACATCAAGGTAAGGGTAATTGTCCAATAATAATGGCAACAGTTAAAGATGATTATATTTGGATAGATGATTTGTTTGCTATAGATGAAGATTGTGGAAATGGCTCATTATTATTAGAATGTTTATTTGAAAAAGCCAAAGAGCTGAAGATAGATACGATAAAAGGTGAATTGGCAAGAGTAGATAATAAAAAATTTGACAAGTTGGAATATTTTTATAGAAAAAATGGATTTGATGTCTTTTTTAATGAAGATTATACAATAGGGAGAATTGAAAGAAAAATATATTTAGGAGGGCAGACTGAGTAGGAATACTTGGTTTGCCCTATTTTTTACGTTTTATTGAGAAATGATAATACAGTTTTATTATTAGAAATAAATAATTTTTAAAGTATTTGATCTGTTTCAGAAGGTACATATTGAGCAATATCTTCTAACCGACAATCCAATATACGACATAAATCATTTAATGTTGTAGTATTCATAGGCTTGTTTTTTCGGAGTTTGTCAATGATAGCACTTGATATATGATGTTTGTTTATTAATGAATAAGTAGTCTCATCTGATTTATTCAGTGTTTCCCAAAACGGACTATAGTCTATCATGTGTTTCCTCCATACATTTATATTATGTATGGTAAAATGTAGTCTTATACTTGACCATAGTCAGTAAAATGACTATAATGAGCATATAGTACCAAAAAATGTTTGAAAGGAGGAAAAATATTATGCAAAATTCAAATCAGGGTATGCAAAAGACTTGTATTACACTTGCGGTAATTGTAATTATAGTTGGAATTATTGGATCAATAGCTTTAGCATGGAACAATGGGGTTACAGTCAATGTGAATTCTTATTATGGAGTTAAAGAAGAACGAAACGTTGCACTTACAATAGGTTGGCTTGTAGGTGGATTGTTTAGTACAGCAATACTATCTGTAATTTTACTTTCCGTTGGAGAAATTTTGGAACGTTTGGAGATACTTGAAATTAATATTCATGATATGGAGTGTAAAGTACAATCTATTGACAGTAAAAATAGTGAAGATGAAAATATCTTATACAATAATTCTTGGAAATGTCCTAAATGTGGAAGAGTAAATAATAGCTATACAGGAACGTGTGCTTGTGGATATTGTAAATAAGATGTAGGATTACTATGGAAAATTTATCAAAACAGAAATATAAGAAGAAATGGTATTCGCAAAATAATGTCAGCCCCAAAAAACACCAAAATATTTCAAAACGAAAATCTTCTAAACATAATGAAATAGATATGACGGAAAAATGTTCATGTAATAAAAAAGGATGGTGTGTTTTTGCTGACAGAAAGTGTAGCCCATATTCTCTAAAGTGTAAATATAATAAAGATGTATTTAAAAATAATACCTTTTATTATCAAACAGAAACTACAAATAAAACAAATACATCCACAAAGCGGTCAAGTTATAATTTATATGAGAATGAAAGACATGGATCAAACAAAGTCATAACTAATTTATCTGACAATAGTGTTACGGAATTATATGTATTCAATGGTTTTTTACAATTGAATCCGGCTCAGACAATAGATTATGAAATGACAATTAAAGATCTTCATACAGGCAGGACTTGTACAATTTTAGTTGCGTATAATAAAGCAACTGGAAAATATTATATATCAGAAACCCAAATCAAATATTGGCATAGAAAGAATTTTTTCCCGAAAATTGTTCTCAATATGTGTAATGATGGATCTATTCCTATGGTAACTGATGGATTTCAAGAATTTTCTAAATTAGCTTTATATGGTTATAAAGCGGGAGTTCATGGACTAAGTGAAACTCAAAGGCACAGGATTCTCGGATATGTTATTGATAATAAAATTATGCGAGGGCATGAGATTATAAAACATCTACAAGGATTAATATTTATGCGCAACCAACAATATAATAAGGATTTTTCAGTCTCAATAGAAGATTGGGAAAATGATATTATTTTTGTTGAGAAATTTATTACAGAAAAGCAGAAGCCTAATCACAAATAGGAACACATAATAGCAGGTAGGTGGATAATATATGAAAGCAAGCGTACAACAAATGCAAGGTGTATCAGCATACGTAGAAACACATTATGAAGCATTGGCATATTACCGACAGGAAAAGAAAGTGTGTCATTATAGAGAGTATGGGAAATGTGCTAATTCAAAATCAATACAGTGTGATAAAGTATGCATAGGATATACAAAGTGTGCTGATTTTATTTCAAATGCAAGGTATAATGAAAAACTTGCTAAAGCATCCAGAACGGCAGCAAAGAAAAATCAACATAAGAAAACACAAAATTTTGTAGATTCAAAGTCTGCAAAAAGTACGAATAAAGTACAGAAAAAAGTTGTTGAGAAAAAGTTACCAGATAATGCGCTGGGGAATGATCCAAAATTAAAAGCTATATTTGAACAATTTAAGAGCCAATAATAGCACCTTACAGTTATATGCCAGGTACTTAAATTGTTGTGGTTTAAGTGTACCCCCTGTTATATGTTATTATCCTTTGAAAAAATAAGTGATTTTGAGGGCAAATTGGCTTTGTAATTGCGTAGCTGATAAAGTTTACTTATGATGTATTATGAAGCGGATTTGGTGCGATTTCTATTGATTTTCTCTAAGGATATGATGGTTTATTATTTGATTACAAGTAGAAATATAGAGAGGGTATATTATGGAGAGGTTATCAAAAAAATATAAAATCTATTTATCATGTCTTGGCATACTGTTTATTATAGGGATTGGTTTTGCATTTTATTCGTCTAGTCAAGAAAAGAAAGCTATTGAACAAAAACAAAATATTGAAAAATATGTCGATTCTATTGTAGATTCAGAAAAGAATATTACGAATAAATTAAATAATATTAAAAATGGCGCAATGGTTACTATTGGCGATTCTAGTTATATTGCTGACCAACTTAAAAATATTCAAGATAACTTTGCATGTTTATATGGTTTTCAATCTAATAAGGTAAAATACTTAGATGAATACACTAAATCACAAACAAATTATGATACTTATGAACAATATTACGATTGTCTTTGCAAAAAATATAACCTAAATAATAAAGATGATGGTATTGAATATGAAGAATGGTACAATCAGTGTGCTCAGAAACTTATTGATTCAGTAAAATCTAAATAGGTTATAAAATATCGGAGAGGTAAAATTTTTAAGTCACTGTATAGAACAACCAACTACAGGGCGGTAGAGAAAAACAGATCCCTTTTTTAGTTTAAGCCACCCCCGACACACAATATCCTACTAAACCAGTAGGAATATATAACCATAAAGAACAGTATAAAAAATAAGGGTGTAACTCCAACGGCTACACCCTTTTATTATATCTTTCTGTATTCTGTTATGTGTTTATTGCTCTAAGTCTGTAAGATGTGGCAAGTCTGCTATAATATCATTGTAACTTTTGCCGTTTGGGTTGTCTAACTGTTTTCCTATGTCTCCGAGTTCAAAACAAATATAGTCGTACTTGTCATAGTACCAACCGCATACATCATCAAGCGGTATACACTTATCAAGTGATATATAATTATCGGGGATAACTTCAACCTCTTTTGTAACTGTCTTTGTAATGGTCTTTGTGACTGTTTCCGTTTTTGCTTGTGTAGTTCCTGCCATGTAAGAGCATACCGACATAATAACGATAGTTGCAATAGTTCCGATTATTTTAACTGATTTCTTCATAGTGTTTTTATCTCCTTTTCTTTGTGGTAGGGTGTAGGCTTGTTATTGTCTACACCCTTATTTTTTAGGCTTCTTTTATCCTCTTGACTTCTTCCGTCTGTACTTCTGTACTTCCGTAATAGTTCCGTATATCGTCCATAGATAATTTTTTGTGGCTTCTTTTTCTGAATGATTCAGTATGAAAATACCACTTCTTTTTTTCTCTTGCCCACTTGAACCCTAGAGCCTTTAAAGTGTCTTTGTGTTCGTATGTGTTGCCGTCTACCCATATCCAACAACCGACTATTTCAATATTGATATTCTGTAATGTGATAATACTTTGTAAAACTTCCCTTAACTTTTCATCTTCTGAAAAATCATATTTCATATTATCATAGTTCTTTTTGTCAGTGTCGCTTGTCTGCTTTGTTTTGTGTTCGTGTCTATCCTTTAACACTTTGAAAAGGTTATCATATTCTGCATTGACTTCTTGCGTTGCCTTTGTGCTTCCGTTTGGGTTGTCTGGGTGGTACTTCTTTAATAGTTCTTTGTACTGTTTTCTTAATTCTTCCAATGTTTCTACATTCTTAAAATATTTCATATAGAAAAACCTCCTTAAAAAAATTGATAATGTTTTGTTGTTGATATAATTATAATATGGGTACATATCAAAGTCAAGAAATATGTACCCATAAAACTGTACAAAATTATGTACCCATATTTGTATATTTTGTATATTGATATGTACCCATAACTGTGCTAATATGTACCCATACTGAAGAGGTACAACAACAAAATAATTTCATCATTAAGGAGGTAGTCATTATGTGTATGACAAAGAAAGAACTCGAAGAAAAGATTGAGGAAGTAAGAAAGTATAAGGCTATGGCAGAAGAAGCAAGCAACATTCAGAAAGCATTGGAGCAGGAAATAATCTCATATATGAATGAGAACAACTTAACAGAAGAATTTACAGATTCAGCAAAAATCACTTATAAAGAGCAGACAAGAGCAACGCTTGATAAGAAAAGACTTGAGGAAGATTTGGGCGACTTATCAGAATATGAAAAGGTTACAAGCTACAAAGTTTTAAGAATCAAGTAACAAGCGGTTAGCAATCAGCAGGGTAAAGGGTGGGAATACCCACCCAATACCCTACAAAATAGTAGGAGGTTTTGAGATATGCACACACAGACAATTCAATTTGCAACAGTTACCAAAAACGGAGTAGTCCAGAAAGTCGGCAGAAGTACCATAGTACAGCCCAAAACCAATTTTAAAGGTGGCTCTATCAAGTGGTATGAGGATAAGAAGAAAGCGGACAAGTAATATATAAGGCAGTGACAGTTAAGCCGTGGGAGATTCAGTTCTCCGCTTGCTTATCGGCTCAATGCCATAAATACACATAGAAAGAAGGTGAGACAATGACAAGTGCAGATTTAACAGTATTAGAGCCATATTGTAAAGATAATATGCGACTACTGAAAAAGTTATCAAAGTCAATCTTTTTGAGGCTTAACGAGCCATTGACAGAAGCAGACTATGACGATTTTTATAGTATTGCAAATATGACATTGTGGCAGTGTTACAACTCTTATAGCTCTGATAAAGGGGCAAGTTTTAATACTTTTCTCTGTGATTGCTTAAAGAAAAGATTTAAGACAGAGATAAGAGACAGACACAGAGAAAAACGAGTTATCAATCAATTTACAACTTCATTAGATGTAACTAATGACAATGAAGAAGAATGTAGCTTACTGGATTTAATAGCATCCGATTTTGATACATTCGAGGAAGTAATCAAAAACAACAACGAACAATTTCAAGACAAGGTACAACAGTACATTTCAAAACTTTCTAATCAGCAGGTAAATATATTAAATCTTTTGATTGATGGGTACACACCTAAAGACATACGGCAGATTTTAGAAATTTCATCAACTGAATATGCTGAAAATATGAAGATTATGAGAAGTTTTGAAAATGTAAAGATTTTATTTTAGGAGGTAATCACTATGAAGAATATCAGAAAGCAGACATACACATTAGAGCAGTATTTAAAGGATATGAAGGCAGAGAAAATCAGAACGGATCAGGAATGTCAGAGATTATCAGGACAATGGAATCCAAACATGGTAAATGAACTGATTGCATCGGTTCTGACAGATGATTATATCCCACCTATTATTTTAGGCGAGGAAACAACAGCAAATGGAATTACAAGACAATGGATAATTGACGGATTGCAGAGAAGTAGCACATTATCATTATTCAGATACGGAAACGCAAAAATAACAAAGAATCTTGATGAATATATGGTTACTTACCAGACAAAAGCAACCGATGAAGATGGAAATATAAAGCGAGACGAGCAGGGCGAAATTGTATGGGAGAATGTAGATTTTGACATTCGTAACAAGACATACGAGCAGTTACCAGAAGAATTGAAAGAGGTGTTCAATGGCTATCAGTTAGAGGTTGTAATCCATCAGAATTGCGACACAACGCAAATTTCAAAACTGGTACGCAAACTGAATAATTGCAAGCCGATGAATCAAGCCCAACGTGCTTTTACATATATTGATGCGTTTGCTAGGGAGATAAGAGAAATTGCGGAAAACAGATTTTTCAAGGATATGTACTCTTGCAACAACAAAGACAGAATAAACGGAACTTTTGAAAGAGCCATCGGAGATATGGTTATCTTATCTGAATACCCTAATCAGTATAGAAAAGATACAAAGATAGGCTTTAAATGGTTAAATGAAAATGCAACTATTCTTGATTTTGAAAATCTTGATGATTTACTCACAAGGTTAGTAGAATCAACGAAAATTACAAGCGAGATAAGGGAACTGTTCAATAGAAAGAGTGCATATATCTTTGTGGCAGCATTTAAGGCATTTACAAAGTTAGGAAGGGAAGATAAAGAATTTGGGGAGTTCTTACATTGGTTAATTGCAGAAGGTAAAAATACAGAAATCAACGGAAAGACATGGGGTGAATTAGATGTAGACCGTTCTACAAGGGATAGTGGAACAGTACACGGAAAACTTGATTATCTTACAGCACTTATCAATCAGTATTTCACAGAGATTAAGAAAGTAGCATAAGGCAAAAAGGGGAGGGCAAACCTCCCCGATATAAGAGAAGTTGAGGTAAAGCATATGAATACAATATCAGATATTTTGATAGATATAGACAGAGGTTGCCTTGCTAATAATATGATTGAGAATTGCTTCACATACAGAATTGTATATTTTGTCAATGAGGGAAACAACGGAAAGAAATATTATCTTGACAGCTCATACAAAGATTTACGGAAATCATTGGAAAGTATTATCAGAGGGAATTTAACCTTGACAAATAATGTTGTTATAGCAGAGACAACAGTATTAAAAAGAGGGAAATGTACTTGCTTACAGAGTAGGTCATATTCATTCAATTTAGAAGAGTATTTCAAGCGGATCAAGGGAGAATGTAACAGTAACAGAAATAATCAGTATTGCAGATATGCAGGATAAACGGAAAGGCAGGATATACATATATGTTTAATTTTAGAATAATCAATACAGCAGACGGAAACCAGATTATAGATAGAAACTTAAAAACTCCATATGATGCACTTACACCAACGCAAATGATGGAATACATGGAAATGGATAACAGCCTTGCTTTTATGGATAGGATGGAACACAAGGCAAGAGAGAAAGCGGAGCACATGAGGAGAGTTGCAAGGAATCCATTTTACAGATTGGCTTGTATGGTAGGCTTGATGTAAAAAGGAAACTATACAGGATGGGGCAGTCTGAAATATGGCTGTCCTTATATAGAAAAGAGGTTGATTATATGGCTTATGTACTTACAAATGGAAGCTATTATGTAAGAATGACGGAAACTGGTGGAGTAGCAAAGACAAAAGATGTAAATGAAGCACGAATATACATGACTACTGAAAAAGCAAAAGAAAGATTGTTAAAAGCACCGGGAAAAACACATGGATATTACATAGAAGATATAGAAACTAATGCAAAGTATAAATTTAGCAGAAGTAAGGGAAGAATCAACTTTCCCAAAGAAGTAAGAGAATTGATATATAATACTGCAAAAGGTAGATGTGCTTTATGTGGTAGGAAGATAACATACGACAACATGACATTGGATCATATTGTACCGCTTGCTATGAATGGAGCTGATGATGTATGCAACCTTCAATGTACTTGCGAGGCTTGCAATCTTTTCAAAGGTTCGGTGCTTTCTGATGATTTTATGAAGCGGATAACGGAAATCTTCTTGTATCAGATGGATAAGAAAGAAGGCAAGCGGTTATTATGGAAGATTGTGCATAAAATATTAAATAAGATGATATAAGTGAAAAGAGTGCTGATTTTTGGCACTCTTTATGTACCCATAGATTTTTATTGAAAAAACGAAGGAGGTGTTGTATACTTATTATGAAGAAGTATATAGAAACGGAGGGTTACATTGTGGCTTCTGCGACTGATAAACAAAAAGATAGTTTAAAAGAATATATGAAGAAAATTAAAGATATAAAATTAAGAGTTCCAGAGGAATATCTACAACCAATCAAGGATCATGCAAAATCAAAAGGGATGAGTGTTAATCAATTAGTAATCTCTTTGCTTGAAAAGGATATGGGGATAGATATTGTTACAGTAAGGGAACAAAACAAGCAAAATAAGGAAAATGAGGATGAATAATACCATATAAAGAAACAATGGTTTCATCCGAAAATTTAAAGGAGGTATGACCTATGACAGCATTAAGACAGAGTGCAATAATGGAACTGGAAAAGATACCAGAAGATAAGCTATCCTTTGTAATTCAGATTATGCAGGGTGTAAATGGATTATATAATGATTCTAATAAGGAAAGGAAAGATGCTTTTGCAAGATTAGAGCAGTTACGCAAAAAGGGGACTGTTACCGATGATGATGCAGAATTAGCATCTTACAGGGAAGATAAATATGGTAGGTAAAATTCTGATTGATACCAATGTATTACTTGATTATCTTCTTGAAAGAGAACCCTTCTTTGAGGATGCAAAGAAAGTAATCTCGTCATGTACCGAGGGAAATACAAAAGGTTGCATTGCAGCTCATTCTGTTTCTAATATGTTCTTTATATTAAGGAAAGATTATACTGCAAAGGAAAGAAGAGAAATATTATCCAACCTATGCACGATTTTTGATGTAGAGGGCATAGACAAAGCAAAATTATTATCTGGTCTTGTAAATGAGGAATTCTCTGATTTTGAGGATTGTTTACAAATGGAATGTGCAAAAAGTTATGGAGCAGAATATATTGTGACAAGAAATGTATCGGATTATTCAGTATCAGACATTAAGGCAATTCTGCCAAGTGAATACTTAGGACTATAATAAACAAAGCACCAACGGAAAGAGATTTATCTTTCAGAAGGTGCTTATTTTAATCCTGCTGCTTGTTATGAATTTTATCAACAGCCTTTTCTAATTCTATTGTTTGCCAGCGTTTACGGATGATCTGACTTTGTAATTCTGATAATCTTTTATTTGTGTAGTGTTCCATCCATTTCATAAAGGTAGATGGTATGTGTTTTTCTGGTATCTTTTGAATGATAGAGAACATCAAATCTTCTAAGCGGTCATAAATCTTATGTAAAAAATCTTTGAAGCGGTTCGGCTTCTGAATCTCAATATAAATGTAAATCAACTCCTTCCAACTATATTATATAGGAAGAAAAACAATGCTACAAGCTAAAATGGAAACTGTCTATAAAGGTGTCATTTTACGGAGAATACTTATTATGTAAGGAAATGTATTTGTAAAGGTGTCAATTCTATTTACAGATATATCCGAAAAGTGACAAGTGTTTTACGAACAGAAAGGACAGTAATATGAAAAATGAAGTATGGGGATATGCAAGAGTTTCTACAAAAGAACAGAATCTTGCACGACAAATTGAACAGTTAAAAGAGTTTGGAATATCTGAGAGAAATATTAAGTGTGACAAAATAAGCGGAAAGACATTTAATCGAATGGAATACAACGCATTAGTTGGAACAGAAACAACAGCACCAACTTTAAGAGAGGGAGATTTGCTTGTTATTGTCAGTCTTGATAGGTTGGGTAGAAACTATACGGAAATCAAGGAACAATGGAATTATATTATTAATGTTATTGGAGCAGATATTGTTGTGTTGGATATGCCATTACTCGACACAAGGCAATCTGGTGATAATCTTGATAAAAGATTTATTGCTGACCTGGTATTACAGATTTTGTCTTATGTGGCACAAAAGGAACTTGAAAACACAAGACGTAGACAGAAACAGGGAATGGATGTTATGCCAGTAATCAATGGAAAGAAAACTTCTTTAAAGACAGGTAGACCAACAGGCAGACCAAACGCACAGTTTCCCGATAATTGGAAAGATTACTATGGAAAATGGAGACTAGGAGAAATGACAGCAACAAAGTGTATGGAAATACTGAATTTGAAAAGGTCAACATTTTATAAGCTGGTTAAGATTTATGAAAAGGATCTATGAATTTAATAGAAGGATGCAGAAATATAGAGAAACATTATATGAAGTATTTACAAAAGATGGGAGGCATAGACAGATGAAAAGACAAGTAGCATATAAGCAAGGATATAAAATTGTTATCTGTGGAAAATTTTATGAGGTATCAGATACAAAGAGGATTTTACATTATGGAAATCTATCTCATATACCGACAGTACAAGAAGTATGGAATAAAACAATAGGAATACAGTTAGCAGAAGAGAATCATAAAGTACATAGGAATAACGCATATAGCAGATTGAGAGGAAAAGCCATTGGAGCATAAAGAATCAAATAATCAAAAGTGTATCAGATTTGTTATATCTCTGATTACACTTTGCAGTTTATTTTATTTATCGTGGAGGTGGAAATTATAATGGATGGAATTTTGGAAAGTCAGGCTTTTTGTAATGGAGTTGCGGTAGGAATCAACCTTTATCAGCAAAAGGTCGTTATGGCACATGAAAATAATGAAGCTATTAAGATTGATGGAGAATTATATTATATCCAAAGCGGAAAGGAGCGATTGCAAGATATGATTGATAAGGTTTGTAAATAGCTTATCGTACCCTATATCGCAAAATGCGGAAGCACTTGATTTTCCTATACTTATTTGTTTAGGAAGTACGATAACCTACTAAATTGGTAGGGGTTAAATTAAATCGAGAATCATTCCTATATAGTAGGTAATATTGAAAATGCGTACACTAATAAGTGCATTAACTTACGACATTGATAAACCATACTATATAGGGCATAAATAAGGAATTAAGCCGAAAAATGGCTTATCGTATATGGAAAATGATATTTAGATGTAACAAGTAATATTACAACAAAACAACTACAACACACAAGAAAGAGAGGTAAAGACAATGCAAATAAATGTAGAAACAAAATTCAACATCGGTCAAGAGGTCTATATCATCCAGAAAGCAAGATCAAAAGAACCATGTGCAGCTTGTAATGGAGAAGGACATATTATCGTAGGTGGTAATAGATTTTCATGTGACAAATGTTTTGGCACTGGTAGATTACACGGAAAGAGAAAAATATATCAGTTAGCTGGTAAAGATACCATTACTAATATAAAGGTATATAATTATCTGCTTAACACTGGTGGACACCACAACGAACCGAAAACAGTTGTGAAATATGGCTTTGCTGATAGGAGCGACTATACAGAACAGAAGTTATTCCCCACACAGGAAGAAGCAGAAACCAGATGCAACGAACTTAATAAGGAGGTCACAACTAATGGCAACAGATAGACAGACACCATGTTTATATTATGTGTGTGTAGGACTTTGCACCAAGGGTAGAAAAGCGGATCATGCTCATTACTGCCAGCATTGCAATAAATACAAACCGAGAGCAAGGGTAAGATATAAAAATCAGAAGAAGGAAAAGCTAGAGAAGATCAGAAAGAACGAGAGGTATTAAGTTTATGGAACAGCCAAAATACAGATTTGCAGATTTACATTTACAGAGTGATAAGAACTATACAGATATAAATGATACAATAGTTGGATTTTTATTCGACAGAGATATTATTGTACCTTCTGACATTCAGATTAGATTGGAGGATATAATCAACAATATGTTGGCTGAACATTTTGCGGAAACACAACAGGTATTATATCCTTCTGATTTTGAAGTATCAATGGGTATGGAGATGGACACACGAACAAATAAAGTAATTATTAGTACATATATTGTTGATGCTGATAATTTAAACTTACATACAGAAATCGACACAGATACGTTACATGATTATAAAAGAACAAAGAAGTATTTCTTCAATGAATTAGGCTGTATTGTATTAAATAGAATCGGACAGTTACAAAAAGCAGCCAATGTAAAAGGCTGGTTAGCATCATAACATTATAATAAGGAAGAAAGAGGTCACATTATGATAGATACAAACATTGAATCATTAGCAATCAAAGCGGAAATTAAGCAGAGACTTAGAAAAGAGATGGAGAATAGTATATCAGAGGATGATATGAAATTCCTTCTAAAGACATTTGATGATGTATCAAGCCGATACAGATTTTCAAGAAAAAGCAGATAGAAAAAATCGGCAAGCTATGTTATACTCATTAGGTATTAAGGACGTGATGAACCCTTGATATATATTTTAATCATAGGATTACCTATAGATTGAAATTGTTTTGTTGTTGAAAAGTCATGGCTGTAACAGGTCATGGCTTTTCTATTAAAAAACTTGACAATAATACATATAATATGATACTTGTTATATGAAACCACTTTAATTTATATGTAATTTATTGAAGTTAAGACTAACTATTTTACGAAAGATGAAATTTCCTGATGGAATATTAAAACGCTGGTCAGTAAAATGGATAGTCTTTTTTGTTTTTGAATGGAGGTATGTGTTATGTATGATTTTGGAAATATTCTTGCGTTAAAAGATGGTCGCACAGTGGTTGTTTGTATGGTTCAAGGTGATAAATATTTGGTTACTGATTGCGATAATCAAGAAATATCATTTTATATCGAGGAAGATGACGTGATTATGCAAATATTATAACGATGATTAATAGTTTGTCATTATGTGCTTTTTTATAATAGAAGCAGAATTTAGAATAAAGGCGGTTTTATATATGGAAGAAAATAATAATGTTACTAAGTTGACACAGAAAGACTACCAGAAGAAGTATGATGAAAAAACACAATCAGTTACAATAAAGTACACACCTGCTGATATGTCAGATTATAATAGGATGATGAGACATCTTGAATCAACTGGAAAATCAAGAAGCTCATTCATAAAGGAATTGATAAACGATTTTTTTGAGAAAAATGAAGAAGATGTTATTGGGGAATACTACCAAAGTTACAATGTTGATGATGAACATCTACAAAAATTAAAAAATCTTTTAGGAGATGAAAAATATAAAATTGTTATGGATATTCATGCGGATGCTATTTTGAGCGATTTATCAATGACTTTTGAAGAGTATGGAATAGTATTTGAGGAATGGATAGATCAATTAGAAGATGATATTAAGTGTGGAGATGTGAATATAAATATTCCTGATGAAGAATTTAAACGCATGATAGATAAACATTTATGTAATTCTATAGGAACAATTTGTTATAATTGAAATTCCATATCACATTTTATTGATTTTGTCAAGCCCACCAAAACTGAATATAGGTGTTACATAGTTTTGAAATGAACCACTATATATAGATTGCCAAGTCTGTATGTAGTGGTTTTTCTTTTTGCGGAAATCAAAACAACAAAAAACTGCAAAAACAAATAGAGAATATTATATATGAAAGGGTTGATTGCAAAACACATCAAAAAAAATTTTCTCATTCTATGGAAATCTGATAAGAGAATGTTTTAATGAAAAATTTTTGAAGGTGTGGAAATTTTGCATTAAAACAATTTTCAAAAGGCGAATAAGTATATAGATGGCAGAAATGCCAATATATTTTTTACCATTTAATGACGAGAGGCAAGGAGGTGTGGAAAGTAATGACAAAGTTTGATTATGAAATCTTGATGTTACTGAATGAGAAAAATGTGGACAATCCGCTAAAAGCAATCAATATTTCACAGATATTGGAAGATATTTCAGTGGCAAAAAGGAAATCGTACAGCACAGCTTATAGACATTTGCAGGAAATGAATAAGCAAGGATATGTGAAATGTGGTCTTGTAGATGGACTGGCAAGCACATATTACATTGATGAGTTAGGAAAAGCATATTGTAAAACACAAAATTAAGGAGGTCACTATGACAGATACAAAGCAGTTTACACTATCAAAGATTGATGCAGAGAGAGCAGTTGTTACATATTTGAATCTTGCTGCAAAATTTGAAAACAGAGAGGAAATTACACTCAAGAGATTTTCTTCATGTTGGAACAAGTTATTTTCAAAAGGGGATTGTAGGTTTTCCGATGATATGAAGTTAAAGGCATATAATGAAGCAAAAAATATATTGGGAGAATTATCTATTGCGGAGATTCAGGAATATAGAAATAGCGTATGTATTTTTGAGGGTACACAAGTACCAAAGGATATATTGGAATTGGCAAAGACTAGGACAAAGGATTTAAAAGTGCGTCTTGCACAGAACAGGGATAAAAATTTAAGTGGTTTTGATTTGCTTATATTTTATAACTGTAGAGATACGATGAGATTAAATAATGTTCCATTTGGATTAAGTGAAAAAACAGTAAGGAATTATATTGAATCAATGCCAATAAAAAGTGTGCTTGTGGAGAACGAAAATAAACTGATAAGAACTTTACAGAATCAGAGTGTGCCAATGAAAACAAAAAGAAGAGTTGTTCAGAAATATAAGGCACCATTTGCAACACATAAATTCAGAGTATTTATGAACAGGTTTACGATTCATGAGTGCAAAGATAAGCAGCTTACAAATGATTGTGTGGCTCTTTGCAGTAGATGTCATATTATGAACCTTAGTAATATGAAACCGATTGAATATAAATTTTGTGAAGGTAGTGGAAAACGAAAAGCCACTATGAAAAAAGTTAAGAGAAATATTAAAAGAGGTAAGAAAAATAAGAAGCCTAAAAAATAGGCTTCAACCGAATGGGAGACATTATTATGGCATACGGAAAGATTTATATTGCGGATTTGAGCAAGAAGGTAACGGATTTATTTAATGAGCTGATAGATGCAAAGAAGCTGAATGAGAAAGAGTTTATCAGCTCTTTCAAAGAAAAATATCCTAAAGACTATGATTTGCTGGTCTATGAATGGGAATTTAAGGTACACGCATTTAAGAAGAATAAAAAAGGACATCCTGTACCTCATCCAATTAGACCAGATATGATATTGAGTAATATGTATCATAACTATTATTACAAGCTGATAAAGAAACCTAAGATACAGAAAGCCAAGGAGAATTATATTAAGAGGCTGAAATGTGAAATGGGTAAGATTGGTTACAAAATCAAAGAGAGTACATTAAATAAATGGAGATTTTCAGTAATTGATAAGAGCAATAACAAGGATATTGCAACAGACCTTCAGTATCAAGAACTGAAAAAGGTTTGCAATCAGCTTATGAACAACAAAAAGAAAGGAGGTGCGAAGTAGTGAGTTTATCTATTAACAGGCTTGATGTAAATATAATGAAGATTCTTGCACAGGAAAAATGCTTTGATGAATTGTGTGGTATGACAATCAACGAGATCAACACATTTTATGGTGAGGACGATTTACTTACTACAAGGCACAATCTGGTAATGCGTGTAAGAACATTAGTAAAAGATGGATATATGGAGAAAGGTATAAAAGACCATTTAGAATTTACCTATTTTATCACAGAAAAAGGATTAACAACAATCAAATGGAACGGAGGAAAAGACAATGAGTAATAGAGGTTTAGTGAATGATGTAGCAATAGTTGGTGTAGGCGGTGCAGGAACAAATATAGCCTTCTGCCTTGAAAAATTAGGATATACAACAATTCATATCAATTCAAGCACACAGGATGAATCAGCTATTAAAGGTGCAAAGAATATCAGACATCTAAAAGGGTTCAATGGGTGTGCTGGTAATCGTGCATTGGCTGAGAAGGCACTTGCTGAAAATATGAATATTGTAGATGAAATCTCTGCTCTTGAAGAATCTATTGTATATGTGATTTTTTCAAGTGCGGGTGGTACAGGTAGCGGAGTTTCTACAGCATTGATTGATATGTTGGTTGAGGAAACAGACAAGACTATTTGTGCAATAGTGGTACTTCCAGATAAAGATGAGGACTTTGATTTTCACGTAAACAGTTATAAGTGCTGCCAGGAATTACTTGAAATTGAAAATATGGGTTCTGTTATGTTTCTTGACAACAATAGTGGTAACAAGCAGACAATCAATAGTATCTGTACCACAATGCTTAATACATTTCTTTCAAATAATTCTGTGTCAGAGTTAGGAAATGTAGACGAACAGGAAAAGAGGACTATTTTAAGCACACATGGAAGTATGGTGTTATCTGTTTTAGGAAATGAGAAAGCAAGTGCAGAAAAGGTTATTGAAATGCTTACAACGAACAATATCTTTGCACCAATTCAGAAAGATGGAAAGTGTGAGTATATCGGTATCATCAATTCTGCTAAGAAGATTAACAAGGACGATATTATTAAGATTGTTGGTATTCCAAGGCGAACATTTGAAGGCTATGGAAGTGACAAAACGATTACTGCTATATCTGGTTTATCATTCCCATTTGACCATCTTAACAGTATTAAGGAGATTGCAAAGCAGAAACATGATGAAAGAATCAATGCTGCAAAAGCCATTAAATCAAATGAGTTGGAAGATTTAGATTTTTCAGATGATGTAGTGGTTGAAAAAGAGGAAAAACAGAAGCCTAAGAAGTTATCAAGACGAGATAAGCTGAAAATGCTTAGTAATTAAAAATACAGATAGATAACAGAGAATGTATATATAGGCAATAGATAGACACTATTTGCATAACAGAAAAATACAGAAGTAAGGAGAATATTCATTATGAGGAAAACAACAGCAAACAGATTATTAAAGGCAATCACAGACAATCTTGTATCAGTTACAAGTGCAGTAGTAAACCATGATGAAAGTGGGAAAGAGCCAATATCAGTTGAAAAATTTAAGGAAGATTTGGAGTTCTATGTAAATTCGGGCATATTTGCCGATACGATTGATTTTTCGTATGAAAAAATTGCAGAAGATAAGTTGCTCATTTCCATCGGAAAAGCAAGTTGTTACTGCTATGACGATATAGACGTGATATTGCAGCTTAGTGATGGTGTGGATATGGAAACTGTTACAAAACAGCTACATGAAGATTTTAGTGAAAAATTTTCTGCATAAACAGAGAACAATATATTAGAGGTCATTCAGTTTGAACGATAAAGGAAATCACGAGATACTTTCTCATTCCTACGTTATATATAAAGAACGGAGGGTGTTATGAACACATATTTAATTGGAGTAAAAAAGTATTTTGGTGGAGAATATACATTTGAGATAGAAGCTGAAAATAAAACAGATGCTTTAATTAAAGCCAGAGGTGGCAATGCATTTATATTCTGTAGAGATAACGTTGATGATTCTACAATGCGAGTGATAAAAAAGATGAATAATGGACGAAAATGAGGCAGTTAAGATGAGAGGAACAATAAAATTCTTTGACAACAGTAAAGGTTGGGGATTCATCACGGATGAAAATGGAAATGATGTGTTCATACATCGTACCAGTATCATGGATGGAAGTAAATTGAAACAGAATGACATTGTTGAATTTGGGATAAAAGATGGTAGAACGGACAAGGGGCAGGCGGCAAATGTAACACTTGCATTAAAAAAGACCATATGAGCAGATCTATGAATTGTAGAAGATAGTTAAAAGCAGAAGTGCAGAATTGGTATTAAATCAGTAAAAATCAATCTCCGAGTGGAGAATATAGTATTAACAGAAATTATTGTTGCAGTGAGACGAAGCAACCGACTATTGAAGCGAATAGTTACAGTCGTTGTACGGAACGGACTCGTTGATGATACTACTAGAAATATATCAGTGAAGATGCTGATTACATAATTTGAACGGAATCACAATACCATTGAAGATAATGGTTATACATATTGGACGGAATCACAGGCACATTACATTTATGGTGGTGTGCCTACATTAAATTGAAAGAGAGGTACATTTATTTATATGGAACAGAGAGAAATCATATTAAGACAACAGTTAGGTAAGCATGGCTATAAATTAAAAGGTGCAAACGAAAGATTCTTTGTCAAAGGTACATATACAGACAAAGTAGCATCGCCATTAGATGATAAGAAACAACCAGTTTATATGACATTGGATGAAGTAGAAAGCTGGCTGAATGACAGAATCAATGAAAAGAAGCAGAAGGAACAGTTATGGAAAGACAATCTCGATGAAAATAAAAGCATTCTGAAATATCCACAGTGGTGTTGAAGGTCTGAAAAAATTTATTTTGAATACGGAGCAATCTGGTGATATGTCAAGATGATTTTTGAAAAGATTTCGATATGTTTTT
>OBJG01000279.1_pt1 | contig 60552 bp, 49 predicted proteins | sample 1517941 | NCBI WGS metagenome assembly OBJG01 (sample SAMN04571712, study PRJEB22368) | human gut metagenome | biome: human gut; material: stool | host: Homo sapiens | place: Luxembourg | collected 2012-09-21
CAAAGGCTCTGCCTTTGGAATCCGCAAGCCTTTAAAAAGGCTTGACCTAAACTTTGCGGCGAGCCGCCGCTCCCAAGTCGCGAAATCAGTTTTGCGTTGCAAAACTTCGACATTGATAAGGCAAGTTAATTATCGCAGATTAAGAAATTACCAATGAACTGCCGAATGACGAAATTTGTAATTCTAAACTAAACTTCTGAGAAATTATGCAGCCTTGCTAAGATTCTCCGTCTTAGATACTCTCTCTACTGTATATCCCCTATCTGTCAAAAGCTGAACGATTCCGTTATCACCATACATATGAGCTGCGCCAACCATAAAGAATACTTTTTTGCCGTCATTCATATATTCTTCGGCTTTGTCAGCCATACCCTTGTTTCTGTCTGTGAGCATAGCTTTGCTGTATTTTTCATAGTCTTCTTTGTATTCATCAGGAATTTCATCTTCATCTGTATCTTTTATGGCTTCCCCGTGTTTCCATTGCTCATATAACTTATTATTTGCCTTTGCTTGTTCGCTTGGGTCTGCTTGTGTATAGCTTAAAATCATAACATCTGCAAGTTCATCTGAAATGTTATCAAATACACCAAGCTGAATATCAATATTCTCAACCTCTAAGATTTTCTTGTTAGCCTTTTTAGCTTTTGATGTCATAATACTTTCCATAGATTTTGTAATATCAATGCCCGCGTCATTACACATTGCATTTTCGAGCAATGAAATCCACATCATGGGCTTAAAGTTATCATAATATGATATATATAAACCCTTTTCAGTAAGATATTTTACAGCAGCATCATAGGTTTCCTTAGAAATATGGTCTTTAATAGTTGTGCCATCAGTATACATAAGCTTTTGTGTAAGTTGTAAAGCTTGTCCTAAGTCATTCATCATACTGTCTGTGTCAAGCTCCATAGCTAGATAGTCACATTCATCAAAGGCTTTCTGTACATAGTCCGGCAGATTTTCTGCACCGTCCTGTGTAGCGTGAATTGAGCCAAAGAGATACATTTCCTTGTCGCCTTTAGTAACCTTCCACATAGCTGGCGTATAATCTGCGTCAGGTTCAGTATTTTTAGAAGATTCATTTTTAGAACTTTGAACTTCTGTTTTAGATACGGTGCTTGATTCCACCTTAGAAGACTGGCTTGATTCTGTTTTTGATTCAGAAGAAGTTATAGAGCTTTCCGCCTTGCTTGAATTATCATTTACAGAGCCACCATTAGAACAGCCCGAAAATATAATAACAGTTCCCAAGATAGCGGATAAAACTGCCGATGCGAGTTTTTTAATTTTCATAGTTTAATACCTCCAATATTTAAAATGGTGATTGTACTATAAGTTTAGTACAATCACCATTAGTTGTCAAGTAAGAAAGAACACTATTTATAATGTGTTAATAAATTACAACAGGAGTATTTTCTTTGCAGTTATCATAGATTTTTTTAACTGCGTCATATGGAGTATTTATACAGCCGTGAGAGCCGTCATATGTATAGATATTTCCGCCGTAGCCACCAGTTCTCCATGTAGAATCGTGAATACCAACACCGTCATATGTTACGCCGAGCCAGAAGTTAACCCAAACGTCCCAGGTTTCTCCAACGAGTTCAGCAGGCGAAGCTTTGTTTATAACATAATAAAGACCAGTCGGTGTATCGTGAGCATTTTTATAGCCTGTTACAACATCAGTTGAAACAATAAGCTTACCGTCTTTATAATACCACATATGCTGTTTATCGAGGCTTATTTCAATATATGTATCGCCCACATTATATCCATGAACCTTAGGAACTTCGCCACATTCAAGAGGTTTCATCTCATAACTGCTGAATTTCTTTTCGCCATCAATAGTGCAGTAAGAATATACCTTGATATAGTACATCTTATTTTTCTTAACTTTAAGCTCGAATTCAAGCTTATCAGAAACATCATAGCTGTCATAATCTCCGTCCTCATCATCAGAGATTTGAACGCTATAACCCTCTGCCCCATTTATAGCTTTCCAGCTTACCTTAATTTTTTCTGTTTTTTCGTCATAAGATGCAGTGAAGGAAGGCTTTTCAGGTGGTGTATATGTGCTGATTTCAGACGGATTGCTATAATAGCTTTCACCGCCAAAGCTTACAAATGCGTCTACTTTATAATAATAAGTTTTTCCGACAGTGAGTCCTGTGTCTGTATAAGCTGAATTTTCCCAATCAGTAATAGTTGCAATAGAAGTATAATTATCGTCTGTGCTATCCTTGCGATAGATTGTATAAGCCGTAGCATTTTTAATTCTATCCCAAGAAATTGCTATACTGCTCGAGGTTCTTGCTGTAACGGTGATTTCCGAAACATCAGCGATTTGAGTAAAGGCATTTGTTGCCGAAAATTCTCCATAATAATATTTATCATTAGCATAGATATAAGGCCTTATCTGATAATAATAATGAGTTCCCGCAACAATCTGATTATCATTAAAGAAGGTAGTCGAAGAATTCTTAATGGTCATAATCTTATCGTAATTAGCACTCGTAGAATCATATTTGCGATAAATTTCATATCCGCTTATATCAGAAACTGATGACCAGTTTAGATTTATAGAATTAGTTCCAACAGCTTCTGCATTAAAATTTTCTACTATTTCAATATATCCAATACTTGTTTCTGTATTGGAAGACTCAGAAGATTCCTCAGCAGAAGATTCCTCAGCAGAAGATTCAGGTTTGCTTAAGACTGGCTTAGAAGATTCTACTTTATCTACTTTAGAAGAAACAGGCGGCTTGCTTGTTGCTGATGCAACAGCTTCTTTGGCAGAGGATTCGTCATTTGAAGTTCCACCAGAACAGCCATACATAGCGGAACATACAACAGTAGCTGAAAGTAATATTCCAAGAATTCTTTTAGTTATAGATTTATTAAAAAAGTTCATTTTCATTCCTCCTTTGCGAATGTAAGCATATTTTATATCGTAATATTTTTTAATGCAAGAGCTTTTTGTTAGATATTTGTAAAAGTTGTAGGATTTCAGCGATTTACTTTTGATTTTTAAATTATGTCAGGTTGATTTGTTCAAGTTGTCGTTAACATTTTTTAATAGTTATTTCAAAAGAGAAGAATATTGTTATCAATGTAACTAACGCTTTACATATTATTATATATGAAATAAGGGCGGAGAAAATCATAATGAAATCCTCTGCCCTATTTATAAGTAATTGACTCCCATAATAAAAGGAAATAACCGCCCTGCGACCAAATAGGACGGTTATTTCTTAACTTAATCAATATTTGGGAGCGACCGCTTATCGGTATGCTCTATACCTATATTATACAGTAAAAAACGGCTTGTGTCAAATAAAATAGCTACAAAATGGCAAAAATAATTTGACGAAAAAAGTCCGATTTGATATAATAAAAGCCATAGAGCATACCACAAACGGTAGGCGGTCAATCCTGCTCCCAGAAATGGGGTGCTACATATGGAGAATGCTGTTACATGGTCTGATTTATTTCAGCTTATCATAGCAATAGCAACAGTCGGAACTCTGATAGTTTCGATAGTTGACTCCCATAATAAAAGGAAATAACCGCCCTGCTAGCCAATAGGACGGTTATTTAGTAAATAATTCGTATATTTGGGAGCGACCGCTTATCGGTATGCTCTATACCTATATTATACAGTAGAAAACGGCTTGTGTCAAATGTTTTTGTGCGTGTGCTCTTTTTAAACAAAAAGAAAAAGCCTTAAATTTTTAAAATTGATAAAAAACAATAAATTTCAGTTTTCAACAATACTTAGATTATATTTATATCACTAATAAAATTATAATGACTAATAATTGCACTATACAAACAAAATATTATGAATAAAATATGAACTTATTTACAAATTCATAAATTTGTCCAAAAAGTTTCTATAAAAGAATAAACATAAGCAAATCAAGAGCAAATTTTGTAGGCTAAATTGCACAAGTAGATTTTAACATCTTGAAAGTTTGTTTGGTAAAAATCCCTATAAAAACTGGAAAAAACATACCTGTTGTTGAAATTGCACAAAAAAACACTAACTTGTTTTACAATTAAATCAAAAAAAACTCAAAAAAAGTGTTGACATTTCGTTCATAATAAGTTAATATATAAACACAACAGAGATGAACGGTTCACCCCCTTCAAGAACCGCATCTCAAGAAAAAATTATTTTATTTTAAGAAAGAGGTAATGTAAAATGACACTCCAGCAAAAGCTACTCGCAAAGAAGTCTAAGAAAGGCTTCACACTCGTTGAACTCGTTGTTGTTATTGCAATCCTTGCAATTCTCGCAGCAATCGCAATCCCAATGGTTGTTAACATCATCCAATCAGCTACTAACTCTTCAGGTGCTTCTAATGCATCAACACTTAGCCAACAGTGCAAGAATGTTTACGCAGGCGTAAAGTCAGGCACAATCAACAATGATGAGTCTAAGAACTCTGATGGCACAGCTATCACATGGGCTGCTGCAAAGGCAGCTACAGCTACAGCTAAGCAGACAGCTGCTAATGCTGTTTCAGTTGCTCAGGTTATGACATACGCAGGTCTTAACTTCGATATCTCTGCTGATTACTACTTCTGCACAACAGCTGCTACAGGCGTTGCAGTTGGTGACATCGTATATTCTGATACAGGTGCTGCTCCTACAACTCCTGCAAATGCTGCTTATACTCAGCTTGCAACAACAACAACTCTTGGCGGTAACGGTGGTCTTTACAAGTCATAATTAAAGACTTACTTAAAACAAAAGATTAATTCAAAAGCTCAGCTTCGGCTGGGCTTTTGTTTTGCTTATACAAAAGCTACAAATTATAAATGACATTTTCGTGATATTATACATTGACAAAAGTATAGATTGTAAATTATAATATTTATAAAATAAAAGAGTAGAAAATCTATACCATCTACCCCATTTTAATATTTTTAGGAGAGTTAAGGTTATGAAAGTTAAAGCTAATAAGCGTGGTTTTACACTTGTTGAGTTAGTAGTTGTCATAGCTATTCTTGCTATTATTGCGGCAATAGCAATTCCTTGTCTTATAAATATTTTAGATTCTACAACAGCTTCTTCTGGAGAGGCGCAAGCACAAACTCTAAACCAAGTGTGCCAAAATGCCTATAATGAAATAAAAGCTGGTACAATTAATAACACAATGTCGAAGAATGCTGACGGAACAGCAGTTTCTTTTGCCGCAATAAAAAATAGCGGAATTACCACAAGAAAAAATGCCGCACGAAATGCAAAAGTATCTGATATTGCAAAATATTCCGGACTCAATATAAATATTGGAGAATATTACTACTGCACCTCAGCAGCCATAGGAAGTGGGCTTACTATTGGAACTATTGTTTATTCCAGCACAGGCACAGCCCCCAATATTAATGGTTGTTCTTTTACCCAGCTTGATAACACAATAACACTTGGAACTCTCTACAATAATATGTAAATTTCTATATATAATGTAAGCTTTTGCCCATAGTCTTGTCTATGGGCATTTTTGTTTGCCATATTCTTAAATATAATAATAGGTCGCCAAGCATAGATATTATACCAAAATATGTCATAACGCTCATTTTTCATAAATAATGTCAGTTAATTTTGTTGAAATTAATAGGATAATTTTTCTTGCCAAATCTATAATTTGATGTTATAATTTGATGTATAATATTAGTATGTATAGTTTTATGAATTAATATTATCGGTAATTATTCCCATAAAATAATTGAAAGGTGCGTAAATAAATATGAAAAGATGCAAACGGCGATATAATTCCAAGAAAGGTGTAACTCTTGTTGAGTTAGTAGTTGCTATTGCTATTGTTTCAATAGTTTTCGCCTCAACAATGACAGCCATTGTTCATGGATATATTTCTATTGTTGAGAATAAGAGCTTAGAAGATGCCTCGGCTCAGGCTCAGGGCGTCGCAGATACAGTTTCTACTGCCTTAGAGAAAGCTTTTTCATCAAATAATTATACTGGTGATGCAACCGACCAAACCGCTAAAAAAACCTTTTATAATAATTTAGTATTAGAAACTATAAATGGTGATGGTACATATGATGGTTTAAGCACTAAGCTTAATAATGTAAAGTTTATAGACCAAATAAGTAACCCAAGTGTTGATTTCCCTGATGCATCATCTATAAGTGATATGCAATGCACCGTCCAATATCTTACCAATTCATTACCTACTTCAGCTTCTGATGGTTCTCATAAAGAATTTGATGGGTATAAAGTAATGGTTAATGCAAAATCTTCTCAAGGCGATATAATTGCCAGCTCAATTGTAACGATTAAATAACTTAAAGAAAGGAAAGTATAAGAGATGCGTAAAAAAAATCGCAAGCTTTTAAATAGCAAGCATGGCTTTACCCTTGTTGAGGTTATAGTTGTTATAGCAATTCTTTCGATATGCTCGGGTATGCTTGTTGGTGCTATATCAGGAAGTATGGACAGATATTCTATAAGTACCGATATAGAAAATTCTAAACAAGAGGCGACCAGCTTCGAGAGAATGTATAAGAAATGTGTTGGCAGTGCATATTCTATCTCAACGAGTAATTATAACGAAAGTGCATTTTCGCCACAAGATAAGCACTATTATTTAATTTTGAATCCAACTGATAATACAGCAAAATTTTTAATGGCTTATGAAGATGATAATACGGGAGCAATACAACTTACCAGTATGATTACTTGCAAAGGAATAAGTTCTTTCACCCAAAAGGCATATACAGTTGGCAAAGACAATAGCCAAAAATATGTTGATTATAAGCTTTGTATGATAAGTAACTATGAACCGAATGTTACATATGATTATTCAGGTACTCTTACAATGAATAATAATGGTGCAGGAAGTGATTTCGACCAAAGCTATATACTAAATAGTTCATCTATGTTAAATCCTATATGTGTAGATTTTAGTATGACAAAATAAGAAAGGAGTTAGCTAATTTATGGTTAAACCAAAATCAAAACATATGAACAGTAAGCGTGGCTTTGCTCTTGCCACTGTTCTTGTTGTTTCTTGTGTAATTATTATCCTTGCAACAAGCTTGATAAGCGTAGCGATGTTCAGTACAAAATCAACTTCTGGAGATGTTAACGAAAGACAAGCTTATCTAAACGCAAAATCAGCCCTTAATTATGCTGCAACATATTATGAGAATGCAGACCTCCCTAAGATTATAGACCCAAAGACAACCGGTGAAGAATATATTCTCATGAAAGATACTGTTGGTGGTACAACAGAAGAAGGTGCAGAAGTAACAAGCGTCAGTGCAGATACCTCTGCCTATAAAACCTTCGTTCATGCAGTATATGACAAAGCTAAGTCTGAGATTACACTCAGAGCATATGCAAAATCTGAAGATATGCTCGGTGGTAATTCTAAGTCTACATCACTTAGTGTTACATATACTGTTGGTTCATCAGGAAATGTTCTTGGCAGACAGCTCTCAACAGTTCCTGAAAGAATAAATACAAGCGTCAGCAGTGATGATATCAATATTCATGTTAAGCAGGACCCAAGCAGAGTAGATACTGCAAATGACTTCGTTCCTTGTATTTATACTTGGTCATATTATAAGAGAACAGACCAAGGCATTGATTGGAACAATGTGAAAAACTCTGAACAATTAACAGTTAATCAGGTTAATGCTGTTGAATCTAAGAATAATAAGTTCGAGCCAGCTGGTAAGTGGATTTCAGATGGTAAGGGTAAAAACGGTCCTACAACTGCTATGATTCCGGAGGGTAATGCGTGGTATTCACATACTTTCTCACCGAGTAGAGTTGCAGATGATAAGGGCGGAATGGTTCCTTGGTTTAACCTTATCGTTTCTCGTCAGGGCGGTAATGTTGGTTCTAAAGCTAATGACACACAGAGCTTGGAATTTTTTAATGTTTGGTACTTTGATGAATCCGATAGAAACATTTATGTAGAAATTCTTGAATCTCCTCTCTATTATTATAAAGGCCATGATTGGAACGGTAAAGAATTGCTTGAGAATAGACTTATCGCTTATGCTAATTCTAAGCAGACAGTATATTATACAAAGCTTAAGGGCAAAAATGATGATTCTATGGCACCATCATTTACCATTACAAGCACCGGCACTAGTTCTTCTGGTGTATCCAATGGCTATGGCTGGTGGAGTACTAAAATAGAAGGCAATGGTTCTCAAGATGTGACTATTGACTTTAAGGGTTATGAGGGCAGTTCACATAGTGTTACAGTTCCTGCTGTTACTACTGGTACAATGGTAGGTTCTATTAAAGGTAATTCTGCTTATATAGTTATTGAGCAAGATACTGCTACTGGTCAATATAGTGCTCGTTCATTTATTTCTGAGAAGGCAGCCTCTGTTTATATGAATGATGAAGACTATGTCACTGTCTATGCAAAGCTCAAGGATAATACAAAGTCTGGTTCACCGTCTATAGACTATAAGGTAGAAAGCCGTAATAGCTCAGCAGCAAAAACAAATCTAAGAAGTGCTATTGTTAAGGCAGACTCTTTATATCAAGGAGATTATGAACCCTCAAGCTGGTATGATTTTATAACAGTTGTTAATGCTGCTAAGGAAGTATATAATAAGCCAACACTTCAATCAAATTCAGATTATAATGCACAGAGAGATAATATAAATAACGCTATTGATAAGCTTACAACAAAAGATACTGACCCTTCAAAGCTACAGGCTAAGTATGATAAAGCAAGTAGCTATAAAGAAGAGGATTATACAGAAGAAAGCTATACAACATTAAAATTTGTTATGAATCAGGCTAAGGAGTTGCTTGATAAATTAGCGGTAGACAAAAAATCAGTAAGTCAAGAAACTGCTGATAATAAAGCTATCGACTTACAAAATAAAATGTCCACTCTTGAGAAAGTTGCTTCATATAGAGATAATCTTAAAAAAGCTATTGATAACGGAAAAACAGTAAGAGATAATAATCCGAATTCTAAGCTTATAAATGAACTCGAAACAGCATTAGCTAATGCTGAGAATCTTTATAATAATGGTTCAAGAAATAAAGCAGCTCTTCAAGATGCTACAAAGAAACTTATTAGCGTATGCTCAAGAATACAAAATACAGGCAAAATAGATGAGCTTGTAGATGCAGTTAATGCTGCTCAGGCTATCATTGATAAGGATAGAAATATTCTTGTTACAGGAACAGTAACTAACCTTGAAAAGGTTATTGCTGTTATCAATAATGCTATTGATTCAACCTTGTTGACACAGGCAGAGATTGATAGCTATAAGGAAAAGCTTGAAAGTGCAGTAAACGAGCTTGCTTATATTCCACAAGATGATATTACACCTGCTGTTGCAGATGGTAAAAAGAGAGTTTGGTTCGATATAGACCCAAATGGTTTTGGCACTAATGGTACAAATTACTATATCTATGCTTGGTATGGTTCAGGTGGTGCTGGTAAGCAAAACGCAGCCTTTGATACACTCAAAAGTACTGATGAAAGTATAAAGGCAGAGTTTAAGCTTAAAAAGGATACCATATCCAAGTATTATTACTATGACCTTGATAATAAATATACAAATGTTATTATTATTAGTGGTATAGGCAATGGCTCTGACCAAACAGCTGATATGAAGCTTGGTGATAATCTAAGCAATAATCTCTTCATGATTAAATCAAACAATAATGTAGATTCTGCAAAGCTTACTACCATATACTCTTCTACTAATGTACCATCAGGTTGGGGTACAAATCAATATGTCTATGTTAAGGAATCGAAAAACACAAGCCTTAATACAGCATCTGCAACATCAGACCCAATGACAACTCTTGATAAGACAGAAAACTACTATATTAAGAGAGTTGCTTTTGACGCCAAGTCAAGCTTCCATCTTTGCAATGGAAAGAATATAACAGAAAAATTAACAATTAGCACAGAGCCTGTTGTTATAAGATTTATAGATAAGAACGACCCATTTAAGGTTGATGCAAGGTCTCTTACATCATTCAAAAAGCTTGCTCCAAAAACAAATATTACTACTATGAGCAAGAATAAATCCGCTAATATTGTGAATATGGATACAAGCAATACAACTGCACAAACTGCTTCATATTCAGACGATAATGTTTCAGCAGATAAGCCTATTATCACAGTTTATTTCAAGAAGCCTTCAGGTTGGAGCAATGAGCTTTATGCAAAGCTTTATCAGGTTGATGATAGTGGTAGCGTCGTATTAGAGCAGTTATCCGAAAAGCTTCTCATAACAGATGATGGAAACAATTTCTATATTGCTGTTGATACAAGAAGAGTAAATAGCATAATTATTTCTGATAAAAATAGTTCATCAAGAAAAACCTCAAGAATTAAGTTCGCTGTTGATAATTCAGCAAGTCCAAAAGCATACTTTAATTCACAGCAAATTAATAGAAGTGGTTCAAGCTGGAATATTTCATCATATACCGCATCACCAGTAGTAATTGATACAACCCCAATAACAAGCTTTGATGTTGATGGTGCAAATATGGCATTTATTGGTGGTAAAAAGAGAATTTTCTATAATAAAGCTGATACAAGAGCCGGCAGAAAGGATATGCTTGGTCATGCACTTGAGTCAGGAAAGTTCAACTGTGCAGGTGAAGGAAACACTGGTTACGCTCGTGTAGGTTTATCTGAAACACAAGTATATTATGACTGGTATGAGTATAAAATTCCTGCTGGTGATTCAGACCTTTATAGCTTCCAGATTAAGGGACTTGATAATACTAATGCCTCATTTACTACTGAACAGGTTCATCAGGTATGGGGCGATGTATGGGTAACACTTGATAAATCCAACAAGCTTTCTATTTCCACAGTTAACCCAGAAGATACTGTTAGCAAAAATACTACAAGAGTTTATATCACAAAAATCTCAGATTGGGAAGCTAATTATGAAGGTATGAAAGTAACTATGTGGGGTACTGGAAAAAACACAGTTAAGCTCACAGATACATATGATGGCAGATATTATGTAGATATTCCAAATAATATGCCATTCATTCAGCTTACATCAGGAGAAAGTACACCAACACAAATCCTTCCTATGACAAAGCTTCAGGGTGGCGATGTAGTTCTCTATGACTATAATGCAGGCCCAGGAGGAACACCAGCTTGGCTTACATATGTTCCTGGTAACCTCGCCCTTTCAAGAGCAAAGACCAATGCAAGCAGTATCGCAGAGGGTTGGTATATTTATGACTACGATTATAATACACACGCAGCAAAGCTTGCCAGCCCTTATGTTCCTAATGCGTTGAAGAATAAAGCTGAAAGCATAACCTCTACAGATGACCCAACTAAGGACCAAGAGCTTGCCGACCTCCTGAAAGAGTGGACAGAAGCATATCAGAATCTCTATTATGCTATATCAAGCGCAAGAGCATATGTAACTATTGATTCTAACGGCAATCCGGTTTGGTATCCTGAGCAGGCAAGCATTTCTTCTGGCGTAACCTTTGACCCAGATGAAATAAAAGTTATTGCAGGCACTATGAAAGATGCTCTTGCAGCATACAATAGTGATGCTTCTACTTTAGACGATATAAATTCATACACAAGAGAGCTTAATAAGCTCATAAAAGAAATAAGCCCAGATGTTTCAGGTAAGGTAGTTGCAATTCTTGATAATCAGAATAACTGGACTGGAAGCATATTCCTTAGATATACAATTAAAGATAATATCACTGGTTCAAGTATAGTAAGAGAAAACATACCTGTTACTTCAAGAAATTCAGATGGATATTATATGTATTATATCAATGCTGCAGAATCCCAAGATAATACAGTTTATGATGTACAGTTCTATACATCTAAGTATGTCGGCAGCTATAAAGACAATATGCAGGCTGGTCAAGAATGGGTTTATGGTAATAGCGGAGATGGCTGGGTAAGCAACTCACCAGATAACTACTTCACCTATTCAAGCAAAAAATATAAGCAGACCAGTGCTGGCGAACAGAAAATAGTCGGTTATAAGTCTACAGATGTCAATAGAAAGGACGCTTTCATACTATACTTCACATATGATACAAGTGTAACATATAGTAATGGTAGCTATACTATTCTTTCTGGTGCATACATAATCAGCAATGCTAATTATTCTGGAGAGGTTAATTTGTATTCAGATAAAGCTAAGACTTTCTTTACAGATACAGAAAATCAAGGCTATATCAAGGGTGCGAAATACTCTGATGAAATTGGTTGGACAGATTCAAACTTCAAGATTAAAAGCAATAATACATCAAGCACATGTGCAGATAGTGTCAACTTTAGGGCTAAAGATGGTAAGCTTAACGGTAAATATACATCTGATGGAACGCTCGCATTCCGTTGGGAAAGCCAGAACTATCTCTATATAAACAACAATACAACATTCATAGCAGATAATTTTGTATTTGCATCTTCTGGAAAGGTTTCTGGTGGAAGCAAAATTAATCCTAAGTTTATCCTTAGAAGTAAAGATTCTAAAAAGCCTGTAAAGATAACCTTCCTCACAAACACAACTATAAGCTATAAAAATGCTTCTGGTGAAACTGAGTCATTTAAGATTTATGCAGGTACATATGAAGCAAGAAAAACTGGCGATATCAATATCTTTGATAAAACATGGAACACAAAGTTTAGAATTGTAGAAACTCGTGTAGGAAATGGAACAAACACATATCTTTCAAATCCTCGCTATTCCTCTGACTAAGCTTATATAAAGCAAAATCCCTGAACTTATAAGGTTCAGGGATTTTTTTGTCCTTAGCTATATCTAAAATATGCAATAACAAAGAGCATAACAAATGCGGTAAGTTAAGCCGAATTTGTTATGCTCTTTGCTTCAAACGAGGTATGCTAAAATGTTCTAAACTACTCTAATGTGAGTTGGTTCTGAGTAACCAACTCTCCCCTTCATCAATATAATATCACACAATTTCAAAGAAAGTATAAATAAATTATCGACTAATTATGAACAAATTAATAACATTTTCGGTGGCTTACAAATAATACCAGAAATATTATGAAAAATTTATGCAAGATATTATAGTAGTAATTATTATATAAATTTCATAATAATCTGATTAAACTGTGCATTTTAGTCTTAATATACGCTATGCTTCAATTAAGCATTTTTTTCCAAGACTGCCTGTGCGTCTATAAGCTTTCCGTCCTTTTTAGCAGTAAGATGAAGATGAACTTCGTCCATAATTTCACTCGGAATAGTAAATACAGCACCTATATAATCGCCACAAGAAACACTTTCTCCCTCTTTGACAAGTATAGTTGGGCTAAGACCACTATATATCATAGTTATACCATTATTATGCTCAATTTCTATGCTATATCCCAAAAGTTCATCGTTATAAACCTTTTTAACAATTCCGTCAGAATATGCACGAACCTTTTCGCCATCATCAGCAGTAATATCTATTCCCTCGTGAACACGCCAATCCCCCATTGTTTTTGAATAGACAGGATTTTCAGGGCTATATCCTTTAATAATCTTTCCGTCTATTGGCTTTATAAATTTATTTTCGTTTTCCTGACTTATTTCAGAAGATTCACTTGAACTTTCCTCAATAGATACTTCCGAGCTTTCTTCCGAGCTTTCAAGAATGGTATTAGTTGTTTTTTCAGAGCTTTCAGTTTTAGATTCAGATTTTGAATATTCCAAGCCACTTACAGTTTTGTCAGTAGGCTTGTCCTTAGGCTTTGAGCCTTCGGATTGAGCAGAGCTTTCTTCTTTGGGGGTCTGATAGTCTAAAACACTGCTATATGTTGTCCAAGCCGCACCTCCGATTGCAGTTATGCAAAGAGCGAGAGCGATATAAAAGCCAGCATTTTTCTTTGGATTGTTATTTTTTTCTTTAGTATTAGATTTCATCTTAATTGCACCTCCGATTTTATTTTTGGCATAAAATCGGAGAATATACAAATTTCTATTAAGATACTCAAAAGTTTCGGTGCGTGACCGCACAGGACAAGACGCGTAATCGCTCGGCAAGCCTCGCTCGTAATGAGAATAAGAAGTTTGCCCACGCGGAGGACTAAACTACCGCTTAACTAACAAACTTCCCCTAAGACAATTAAAAGTTTCGGTGCGTGACCGCACAGGACAAGACGCGTAATCGCTCGGCAAGCCTCGCTCGTAATGAGAATAAGAAGTTTGCCCACGCGGAGGACTAAACTACCGCTTAACTAACAAACTTCCCCTAAGACAATTAAAAGTTTCGGTGCGTGACCGCACAGGACAAGACGCGTAATCGCTCGGCAAGCCTCGCTCGTAATGAGAATAAGAAGTTTGCCCACGCGGAGGACTAAACTACCGCTTAGCTAACAAACTTCCCCTAAGACAATTAAAAGTTTAGGTCGAGCCTTTTCAAAGGCTCGTAGGTCAAGGGCAACGCCCTTGTCGCTCTCCGCAGAGAGCGAAATACCTTTGGGCGAAGCCCAACATTCTTTGCCCCTAAAGCGGCGGATTTTATCCGCCGCTTATAACTAATGTCATAGATACCCAAATTTTAGCTAATAAATTTAATACTCTAAAGTATAGTTTACTTTAGAAATAAAAACATTATCTCTTTCGCTGTATAGAAAGAATGATAAATGATATTATACTAACTATAAATTCAGCAAGAGGAAACGAAATCCAAAGTCCATTTATTCCAAAAAGATTTGCCAAAAGAATAGCAAGTGGCAGTATAACAATAAATCCACGCAAAATAGAAATAGTTCCTGCTGGTTTAGCCTTGTCTGTTGCGGCGAAATATGTTGCAAGAATTATGTTAAGTCCTGCGAAAAATATACCTGTAAAATAAATTTTCAAGCCATTTATCGCAGCCACCTGCAAAGAGGAATTATTTTCGCTGTTAAAAGCTGATACAATCGGGTTTGAGAATAAAAGCAGACAGCCATAAACCACAATAGCAATAATTATAGAAGTAATAAGAGCATATTTCAAAGTAATTTTTATAGTTTTCTTGTCATTAAGACCGTAATATCTGCTTATAAGTGGCTGAATACCCTGAGATACGCCCGTAAAAATTGAAATTACAACAATCGAAATGTTAGCAATAATTCCGTATGAGGCCACGCCGATATTGCCAAGTAGCTGAAGCATAATGATGTTAAATACAAAAATAACTATTCCCGATGAAATCTCTGTTACAAGCGAAGGTATGCCAACAGACATTATCCTTAGACTAAATTTAATCGAAAATTTGCATTTGATAGGTTTAAAGTTGTTATGTTTTTTAATAAAAAATATAGAGAGTATGAGTAGGCTTACCGCTGGCGAAAAGCCTGTCGCAAGAGCCGCACCGAAGATACCCATTCTCATAGGATAAATGAATATATAATCGAATATAATGTTAAAGATACTTCCCGAAATCATAGCTGCCATAGAAAGCTGAGGAGCACCATCATTTCTCACAAAGGCTAAGATAATATTATTAGCGATAAATGCAGGTGCAAATATCATAAGGATTTGTAAGTAGTTTTTGCACATTTCAAAGATATCATTATTTGCCCCTAAAAGAGTAGAAATGGGTGAGGAAAGAAAAACACCCATAAGCATATAAGCAGCCGCAAATATTGCCCCAAGGTATAAGGAATGAGTAAAAGCCTTGTTGCTTTCCTCTTTTAAGCCCTGATTTTTAGCTATTGAATATTTCGTAGCACCGCCTATTCCAAGCATAAGACCAGTGCCTTGAATAAGACTAAAAGCAGGAATTGCGATATTCAGAGCTGCAAGTCCGTTGCTTCCCGTACCATTTGCTACGAAAAAGGTATCCGCAAGAATATAGCAAGAAAGTCCTATCATACCCAAAACATTTAGCGAAGTATACTTACAAAATTCTCCAAGATGTGTCTTAATCATAATCAAACTCCTTATAAATGTAGCGAACTATGTTCGCTCCAATTAGCTAATAAACTTCCCCAAGACAGTCAAAAATTTCGCTTGAGCCTTTTTAAAGGCTCATAGGTCAAGGGCAACGCCCTTGTCGCTCTCCGCAGAGAGCGAAACACTTTATGCTTCACAAAGCGCAGGAGGGTAGAAAAACATTCCAGTGGAATGTTTTTCGTAGGGAACCCTCGCAGGGGGTTCCCTGTTTAACTACTGTTACTAACCAAAGAAATCAATGTGGCGGACGAAGTCCGCCACATTAAGAGGCAAGAGATGTTAAGGGCTTTGCCCTTAAAACCCACCAAAGGCTCTGCCTTTGGAATCCGCAAGCCTTTGAAAAGGCTTGACCTAAACTTTTAAGTGTTTTAGGAAAGTCTGTTAGCTAATCGGTAGAGCCGAACGGCGTAGCCCGTTCGGCTTCGGTAGCTACTTCATTCGCGTCAATTTACTTATCGTATACACTCCGAGCGAGGCAAAGCCGAGCGATTACGCGTCTTGGTCATGCACACAAAATAAAACGCCAATACCATATATCTTCATAGACCTAACGATATATGGTACAGCGTTATTTCAGCTTACCCGATGGCAAGCAATTATTTTCTTAGATTATATCAAATTTAAAATATAAGGTCAAGATTTATCTTATAAGGTATACAAAGTATCCAGCATAGCAGATTAACATAATAATTCCGCCCCAACGCTTTAGTTTTTTATCCTTATTCAGAACTAAGAGCAAGAGAAGTATAGCAGTTGCAACGCAGAGTATGCTGTCTATAAGGAACTGATTTTGATAAGCAACAGGTGTAATCATAGCAGAAGTACCTATAACAAAGAGAATGTTAAAAATATTACTTCCTACGATGTTTCCGATAGCAATATCAGCATTTTTCTTGAGAGCGGCTGTAATGCTTGTAACAAGCTCGGGCAAGGAAGTGCCAAGAGCAACAATAGTAAGACCAATGAATCTCTCACTCATACCAAACATAGTTGCAATTTCAGTTGCAGCATTAACAGTAATGTTACTTCCAAAAACAACCAAAGCAATACCTATTATTCCAAAGAGGATAAGCTGCCAGACCTTTTTAGGCTTTTTGCCATTATCCTCATCATCTGATTCATCGGCTTGAATTTTTCCCTTTTTGGTCATAATAAATAGATAAGCAATATAAGCGATAAAGAGTACCCAAAGTAAGATGCCATCAATAAATCCGATAGAATTATCAAAAAGACCAATCAAACCGAATATAACGCTTATGATAATAACAAATGGAATTTCATATTTCACAGTGGATTTTTGCACAGCAAGTGGAGTGATAACAGAAGTTATGCCAAGAATAATAAGTATATTGAGTATATTACTTCCGAGAATATTTCCGACAGCAATATCCGCACTGCCTTGCACAGATGCCGAAATACTTATAGCCGCTTCAGGAGCACTCGTACCCATAGCAACGATAGTAAGTCCGATAATAAGTTGTGGAATATGCAGCTTGTCTGCAATTCCTGCCGCACCATCAACAAACCAGTCAGCACCCTTAATCAGCATCACAAAGCCGATTATCAGCAGAGCAATCTGCCAAACCATGTTCCAATCCATTTTTCCCAAATCCCTTCTGATTACATTTAAAGGGAGCTTAAATGGCTGCAAAATTAAAAGACTCAGGGGTCGGCAAAAAAACCGTCCCTGAGTCTCATCATTTAAAGTATTACCGGGCAACGCTATGTGCCGTATTGACGATAAATACTATACTTAGCAGTATTGATTACTCCCTCTTGACCATTTAATTATATCACATTTTTCGACTATATTCAACTTTTTTTGAAATATCTTTTGTATAGTTTATATAATCTGTAGTATTGCTAAATATATTAACCAAGCTTATAATTATTTCTTAAGCTTACGATATTGTCCGAGAGCCTCTTTTGCCCATCTTCTGTCAATAGTCAAGAAACCTTGTCTGTTATCCTCATCTTTAAAATATGTTTCAACGATTTCGAGAGAACGCTTATAAACCTCTAATCTTGTACTTTGTAAAAATGGCTTGCCTGCCTCCCCTATGAAAAACTCAAAGCCAATAGAGTTTGCCTCCTCATCATAAGAAGAAAGGTAGCCCTCAGATACATTAATCTTTTGACTTTTTGTTACAAGCTCTGCAACGGCAAGCTTAGTAAGTTCAACTGCCATATCATTAAGCCCGAGGTCAAAGATATAGAGCTTTTCTTTTAAAGCGTTAATAGTTGGCACAACACGCTTTTTAACATCAGCAAGCTCAGGAAATTCCGCTTCAAGTCTGTCATCAACAAGCTGACGGCGGTCAACATTCGGAATGTAATAAATCATTGTTCGATTTTTAATATCGTTATAGAGTAAAGGGTGAAGAAGCTGACGGGTTTCGCCACACTTTTCGCAAGTCCATTCAAAAAATGTATCGTCAAAAATTTGCTTGTGAGCCTCATTAAAAGATGATGCGTTCACACTGCAAAGAAGAGTAGTTTCTTTAACATTACCGCATTTAGGGCAAGTTATGTTGCGTTTAACCTTCTCTGACATCAAAAGTCACTCCCAAATTAAAATTATTCTTTTTACAGTATAACATATAAAAAGCTGATTTGCACTTATTTTTCAAAATTTTTGATATTTATAAATGCTTAAATTCTGAAAAATCACATAAAATTATAAATTTTTTTTAAAATATGCAAATAATACTGTTCATTTTGGAAAATTTATAGTATAATTATTTTAATTAAATCCATATAAATTAAAATTGGAGGTATAGCTATGAATATTTTAAATACTATTGGTTCAGGAATTACCCAAGCAATAGATACTGTTGTAGAGAAAAACAGATATATTGCCTATACAAATCGCTTGAAGTTTGTCATCAAGAGCGAAACAGAAACTCTCAATCGTGCTTATATTGCATTAGGCAAGCATTTCTATAAAGACCTCAAGGGTGACACCGAGAGTGCTGAGGTTCAAAGACTTTGCAGAGTTATTGATGTAGCTCAGGAAAGACTTAAAAAGGCTCAGGATAGACTTGAATATGTAATTATGTATGGTATTCCTGAAACAAATAAAGCTGAGGAGCTTGCTGCTAAGGAAGAACCAGTTATCGTTGATTCCGCTGAGGAGGACGAGGGCGATATTACTATTTGCTGTGCAGATAACGCAGAGGCTATAAGCGACAATCTCGAAATCAAAGAAACAGCAGATGATGTAAAAGCAGAAATAGATGAAGATGATAAAACCAATGTTGGAGAGCCTGAGGCTGATTCAGACAGCATTGATGAATAATTATCATTAAAGTTATAATTTTGGGAACGTATAAAAGCGTTCCCTTTTTTGTTGAATTATCTAACTCCTCGAAAATATTTAAAAGCTTTTCATTTAAGCTTCTTTGCTTCTAATCGGCAGATTATATCCACTATTCGATTACTTATAGGCTATCAGAATTATAAACGAATTAATATTTTCTCAATATACTGAAAATTTATACACACTTCAGCTTGATAAAATAACTTATATATAATGCGAAATTTTGTGTAATTTGCTAAGCGTTCGTGCTTGACATTTTTCAGCGAAAAATATATACTGTTTATATAAACTATTTTTTAGATAGAGAATAATTTTGTGCTCTTTTATAAATTATTCGAAACGAAACAAAAACACCACTCTAATTGGTATATACCATTAGAACATTTGGCGTTTTTGTATTATTATGCCCTAACGGGAAAAACCCATTAAATCTATAAACCAAATAACGAAAAGCGTGGTGTATTTATGAAAACAACTGCAACAGTCATGCAGGTATCAAGAAGCCTTCTTATTCTTACTCCTGCAGAATATGACAAGCCTGAAGCTACAATTCAGATTTCGGCTAAAAAGAATAGTGTACCAATTCCTACAATTTTTGGTGCTCCGCAAATCTTTGAGCTTAAGGATTCATTAAAGGATCATCCGATGCAAAAGGCGGACGAGCTTGCACAATTCGTAAAGAGGTGTGCAGAGAGTATAGGTCTTAATCTTGGCGATGTTTTCGTTTGTATAGAGGACGAGGATAATGTTGTCAGCACAGAATATACTCACCCGGCTGCTAAGGATAAGATGCTTCCAGCTTATGCTCGTGTAGAAGCCGAAAAAATTCTTCATGGTGATATAGCTCAATATACTATTATCCATTCAGAATATGGCTATCAGTTCGGCAAGGCAAAAAAGAATGAAGACCTTCAGGCTGCTCTCTTTGCAATGAGTTCAAAGACCATTGCAGATATTAGAATGGAATTTGAAAAGGAAGGAATCCATGTAGTTAAGATTATTCCTCCTATCACAGCTCTTATTTATGCAGGTAAACAGCAGATGAACTCTGCCACTAAGACTGTTGCTCTTATCAGCATTGATTTTGTTGCAACCCGTCTTGTAATTTTACATAACGGCGCTCCTATCTTCCAGCAATCCTTCTCGAGTGTGCTTGAGGATATTGCAGAAATGATTTCACTTGAGTTCGGTATAAGCCCACTCGGAGCTATCGACCTCATTCGTGAAAATGGTCTTGGTGTTTGTGACCGTTGCAACGACCCTAATACAAGAAAACAAACTATGGGCATGCTCGATAATGCTGCCGGAGAAGTTCTCAGAACTCTTAGAATGGTTATCTCTACTCAGAAGGTTGATATTGACCAGATAGTTATTTGTGATAGTCTTTCAAAGCTCTCAAATCTTTCTAACTACTGTCGTTCTATCGGTCTTACTGCTCCTATCGAGAATGTTTCAAATATCTATACACAAGGTGTTGTGCCTCCTCAGGTTACTGAGGTTGCTAAGGATAAGGACTATAACTCAGGCTGCTATGTAACTCTCAATGCTATTCTTAACATGAGTGTAGCTGAAGGCAACTTCCTTGGTGGCGAATCTGGTCTTGCAGTACTCAAAAAGACTTCCACTGTTGGTGGCAAGGTTACAGCAGGTCTTGCTTGCTTAGTTGGCGTATGGATGCTTACTGTCGGCGGCTGGTGGATATTCCTTAATGTTCGTCACGATAATGACCAAAAGGCATTGAATGACCCTATCCTTACAGAAACAAAACAGCTCTTGAAGGATGAAGAAACTTATACACAAAAGCTTGCAAACCTCGATACTGATAAGCAGATGCTTCCAAAGACAGTTGTTCATGTTGGCGATATGATGAAGCATATATTTGAGCTTTCAACAGAAAAGCTTGGTGCTATACAGAATGTAAATGTACAAAACTCAAGCAATACTATCAATGCCAATATTCTTACAACAGATTATGAGCAGTATGTTACACTTAGAAAGTATATCCAAGAGCAGAAGTACTTCGACCTCAGTGCTAATATGACATCTACAAAAGATGAACATACAAATGCTATTACAAACACACTTGTTGTATCTATTTCAGCAGATACTATCAAGAAGGCACAAGAGGAGAAAGAGAAAGAAGAAGCAAGCAAATCCTCAGCTGCTGAAGATACAAAGGATACTACAACTAAAGAAACAAGTACTACTACCGAGGAGGCAAGTAAATAATGGGCTCTACGAATTCAGTTCCAAAGTATATCTTTGGTATAATAGCAATAGTCCTATTGGCTATAATATTTATATTTACAGTTCAGGTTCCTTTTTCAAAGGCACAGCCTGAGCTCGAGAAACAGCATCAGTCAGATGCTTCTCAGCTAAAGATTTATCAAGATGCTTATGCTGACAGAGTAAATCTTGCTTCAAGAGTAAGTAGTATGAAGGCTCAATATGAAAAAGATAGTAAGGAATTATTTGTTAATGCAACAAAATCTCCTGAAGATATTATGAAAATGCTCAATTCATCTAAGGTTTTGCCTACTACATATAGCGTTTCTGAGCAGGTGCTTGATGATAAGGGCAGAAGTTCTTCAAGTGGTGAGCCTTTATATTCAACAAATATATCAATTTCATTTGATTCACTCGATGAAACACAGTTGCTCACAGTTCTCGATTATTTCGAAACACAGTCTGAGGGTGCTTATTATATAGACAGACTGACAGTCGAAGCTATTGAAAAAAGAACAAATAGTGCTATAACTGATGGCACTGATGAAAGTTCTAAGGCAGAAAGCAGTGAAAATACAGATAATAAAGCATCTAACGGAGATTTAAATACATTATACTTCACAGGTAAATATGATATTACTATAGATCTTATGCTTTATTACTTCTTGCCAACAGAACAAACACCTGATGCTATCAAGAAGGCTGTTCAAGATGCTTCTAATGCAGCAGAAGGAAGTGTAGCAGCACCTGCTACATCAGATGCTTCAGGAAGTGCATCAGCAGGCTCATCTGCTGCATAAATTAAATTCAAAGGGCAAAGGGACTAAAAATTTATGGAGGCTTTAGCTTATCTCGGCACAACAAACGGTATCATATGGATAATAGCTTGTTTGCCAATAGGTTTTTTACTGATTTTTATATCATATCTTCTTTTTAACAAATTTCCTGCAAAATGGTATTGTGATTATGACGAAGAACCATCTGCTGAATTGCTTGGAAAGCGAGTATCATTTAAGGGTTCAGGAATTATACTTTCAATAATTACTGCAATTTGTTTAATGTTGTGCAGGCTGCAATTCAATAAGGGCTATGATATTCTTTTCACAGCTCTCGGAATTTCGATAATCATATTACTTATGATTACGGTTTCGGATTTTAAGTATACTATAATTCCAGACCAATTTACTGTCGCTTTAGCAGTTGTATTTCTTGCAGTTGTAATTTATGACAGATTGAGAGGATACAATATTTTCAGCTCAGAGTGGTGGCAGCCAATAGCGGGTGCAGCTATCGGAGGCGGAGCAATGCTTCTGATAAATGCCATTGGTGTAATAATCTATAAAAAGGAAGGTATGGGCTTCGGTGATGTAAAGCTCTTTGCCGCAATAGGAATCCTTACAGGTTTTCCAGGAACAATATACACAATATTTATCTCTATAATAATTGCAAGCTTAGGCTTTATCGTTACTATTATAGTTCAGAAAATAAATTCTAAAAATAGTGACGAGCCTGTGCTTGAAGAAATTGATGAAGATAACGATATAGATGATGCAGATAAAGAAAATATCGAATCTGATGTTACAGAAGTGGAAGAAAGCAAAGGCTTCTATCTTGCGTTTGGGCCATATATTGCAATCGGAACTATTATCTATATTTGTTTCTTTAATTTGATAAACAATGCTGTTAGTATGTACTTAGCTTTGTTTAAATAGAAAGTGCTTTTCCCGACTATTTAAGGAGTGTAATTGATGAAGGCAAGCAATCTAAAAATAGGTCAAATCCTTATAAATTCAGGTGCAATAACTGAGGAACAGCTCGAAGAGGTACTTAAAAAGCAGAAAACCTCAAAAAAGCGTATCGCAGATATTCTCGTAGAAGATGGTATTGTTACAGAGCAGCAAGTTTGTAAGGCTCTTGAAAAGCAGTTGCTTATTCCTTATCTTGACCTTGATACTGTTCAGATGGACCCTGAACAAATGGCAAATCTTATACCAGAGAATCTTGCTCAGCAGTATATGGTTTTACCTATAGCACTTGAGGGACGCTTTCTCACAATAGCAGTTGCCGACCCGCTTAATTATAAGGCATTCAATGATATTGCAATATATACAAAGCTAAAGATTAAACCAGTTATTGCAGAACCAACTAAGATTAATAATAAGTTCCGTGAGCTTTATGCTTCACAAAAGGCATATGATGATGCTAAGGAGTTTGTTGCATCTCAGCAGATGAGTGATAAGACGAAAGAAGAAGCAGAAGAAGCCGCAAAAGCAGAGGCTTCAGGAAATGACCAGCCGATTATTCGTTTTGTTAATAATATGATGGAAGAAGCCGTTTATCAAAAGGCTAGTGATATTCATATCGAGCCTATGGAAAAGTGTATGAGAATACGCTTCCGTATAGATGGTAACTGCCAGATTTATATGGAAACAGCTCCTGAGCTTATTCCTTCTGTTACGAGCCGTATAAAATTTATCGGTAATATGAATATCGCAGAAAAGCGTATTCCTCAGGACGGTCGTATTAACTATAAGGTCGGCGGTATGGAAATTGACCTTCGTATATCTGTTCTTCCTTCTATGTTCGGCGAAAAGATAGTTATGCGTATTACAACCTCTCTTGGTATGGAGCTTAAAAAAGAAAATATCGGCTTCTTGCCAGAGAATCTCAAAAAGTTTGAACATCTTGTTGCGAGCCACAGAGGAATTATCCTTGTTACTGGTGCGACTGGTTCTGGTAAGTCAACCACGCTCTATACCGGACTTCGCTCCATTATGAGAGATGAAATTAATATTATCACTGTTGAAAACCCTGTTGAAATGATTGTTCCAGGTATCACACAGGTTAATATTAACGAAAAAGCAGGTCTTACCTTTGCGGCGGCTCTTAGGTCTATTCTTCGTCAGGACCCTGATGTTATCATGATTGGTGAGATTCGTGATGGTGAAACTGCCAATATTGCGGTTTCTGCGGCTATTACGGGTCACTTGGTTCTCTCAACACTTCATACATACGATGCACCAAGCTCGGTTGCCCGTCTGGTCGATATGGGAATAGAACCATATATGGTTTCATCAGCTTTGCTCGGAATCATAGCACAGAAACTTGTTCTAAGACTCTGCAAAGAATGCAAACAGCCTTATTCACCAAGTCAGGAGGAGCGTATGTCGCTCAATCTTCCACTTGATGATGAAAATATTACACTTTATAAGCCGTGTGGCTGTGAAAAATGTAATAAAAAAGGCTATAAAGGAAGAATTGCGATTCACGAGATTATGCTCTTTACTCATGTTATCAAGCGTGCAGTTACTAAGAATATAAGCTCAGATGAACTCAGAGATGTAGCAATAGAAGATGGTATGATTCCTATGACAGAGAATGTACGCCGACTCGTACTTCAAGGTATAACCTCATATGAAGTATTCATAGATGTTACAATCTCTAATGATTAATTTAAAATTTTTGCATTTAAAAATGCTTAAAGCGCAAATAAACAATAATGATAGGGGCGATATTTAAAAATGGATTTTTATAATCTTGTTAAAATGGCCGTTGACAAAGGTGCTTCAGATATTCACCTTGCCTCCGGTAACCACCCGGCATACAGACTTCATGGTAATGTAATTTTTACAGATGACCCAGCTCTTACTGAGGGCGAGGTTACAGCAGTTATTAAGGCATTGCTTATGGCAGATAAGTTTAATACCTTTATGACGGTTGGTGAGGCTGATGCTGCTGTTGAAATCGGCGATTGTGGTCGTTTCAGAGCGAACGCTTTCCATCAGAGATGCGGAACATCTATTGTTCTTCGTGTTATCAACAGCGTTGTTCCTGAGCTTAGCACATTTAATATGCCAAAGGCAATCAGAAAAACTCTCGAGCTTAATGCAGGCTTGGTTCTTCTCTGTGGCCCTACTGGTTCAGGTAAATCTACTACACTTGCGGCTTTGCTCAACGAAATAAATAAAAATAAGAGCCGTCATATTATAACAATCGAAGACCCGGTTGAATTTATACATACTCCTAAGCATTGTATCATCAACCAGAGAGAAATCGGTCTTGACTGTCAATCATACGCAAATGCTCTTAGAGCTGCGATGCGTGAAGACCCTGATATTATCCTCCTCGGAGAGCTTCGTGATAGAGAAACAATGTCAACCGCTATGACAGCCGTTGAAACAGGTCACTTGGTTTTCTCAACAGTTCATACAGAGGGTGCTGCTAAGACAATAGATAGACTTATAGACATCTTCCCTGCTGACCAACAACAGCAGATTAGAGTTCAGCTTTCTACATCTCTTAAAGCCGTTATTTCTCAGCGACTTCTTCCTCGTGCAACAGGCGGTCGTGTTGCAGCCTTCGAGATGATGTTTGTTACAAAGGCTATCAGTAACCTTATTCGTGAAAATAAAACAGCTAATATCGACCAGTCTATTCAGCTCGGTTCTCAGACAGGTATGATTACTATGAAGAAGAGTATCGAAGGACTTCTTAAACAGGGTATTATCACTGCTCAGACAGCTAAGGCTTGGAGCTTCGACATCGGCGAAACTGACCAACTTATAACCTGATTCTCTAAGGGCGGTGAATTAAATTGAAATATAAATATACGGCGATAAACCAAAAAAATCAAAAGAAAACAGGCTTTGTAGAAGCTGCAACAGAAAATGAGGCTCTTAATTCCCTGAGAAATAAAGGACTTGTTGTTCAGGAACTGTCAGAAGCCTCTAATTCAGATGCCCCTACAAGCATTCTGCAGATGGAAATCGGTGGCGACTATCATAAGCAAAAGATTAAGCCAAAGAAGCTACTGATGTTCCTTAACCAGATGGCTCTTATGATGAAGGCTGGTATCAACCTTTCTCTTGCTATGGAGATTATGATTACCACCGAAAAAGATAAGACCATGAAAAAGATTATGACAGAGATGAACCAAGACCTCTATAATGGTATTACTCTATCACAGTCTATGAGAAAGTTTAAGTCTTTCCCATCAATCATAGTCAGTATCGTAGAAGCTGGTGAAGCAAACGGTCGTCTTGATACAGCATTTGAACAGTGTGCACTTATTACAAAGAAGGATATGGCTCTTTCTGGTAAGCTGAGAAGTGCTTTGATGTATCCTCTCTTCCTCATAGTTCTTGTTCTTGCGGTTATTATCGTTCTTTGCTGCTTTGTTTTGCCGACATTTGCAGGCGTTTACAGCAGCTTTGGTGCAGACCTTCCAGCACTCACAGCAGGTGTTATGGCTTTCTCAGATTTCTTGATTGGATATTGGTATATTCTTATATTGGTTACATTAGCTATCGTAGTTGGATTTATTTTCTTAAAGAAAAACAGTGCAGAATTTGCTATGAAGTTCGCACAGTTCCAACTTAAAATTCCACTTGTCGGTCCTATCATAAGACAATCCTCTCTTGCTCGCTTCTGTCGCTTGATGTCAACTCTTACAGATGCAGGTATTCCTATTCACAGAGCTATGGCACTTTCAAGAGATACAGTTGCTAACCTTTTTGTTAAGGCAAGAATAACAGATGTTATTAACGATGTTCAGATTGGTATTCCAATCAATGAAGCAATGAAGAAACACCCTGTATTCGATGCAATTCTTGTTTCTATGATTCGAGTTGGTGAAGAATCTGGTATGCTTGGTGATTCACTCTTTAAAATGGCAGAACTTTTTGAATCACAGACAGATGAATCTACACAAAGACTTACAGATATGATGACACCTATTATGACAGTTGTTATCGGTGGCGTAGTTGGTTTCCTTGTTGTATCTATCATTCTTCCAATGTTTGGTATGTACGATGTTATCGGTTCATCAACAAACGCAACAGCCTAAATCTAAAAATTCCAATTATAAAGACGACTACCATTTTGGTGGTCGTCTTTTTGCGTGAATTTATTCAAAATAGTAGAACTTGCTTTAAGGTTGTGGTAAAATGAGAAAGGAATATTCTACTATTCTTTTAATAAGAATTATAAGGGGTTGATTTTATGAAATTAAAAGAGCTTATAAAGGATTTAAGCTATACTCTTTCCGAAAATACAGATATAGACAACGAAAAAATTCTTGATACCGATATTTCAGATGTAATATATGATTCTCGTAAGGTGCAGAAGGATAGCCTTTTTGTTTGCCTTAGTGGCTCATCTTTTGATGGACATAAATTCGCACAATCTGCTGTTGATGGTGGTGCTGCTGCAGTGCTTGTCTGCGAAGATGTAGAGGTTAAAAATGCACTTGTAATCAAAGTTGAAGATACAAGAAAGGCTCTTGCTTTGGTTTCGGCGGAATATTTTGGTAATCCAGCCAATGAACTTACTACAATTGGCATTACTGGCACTAAGGGCAAGACCACTACTGCATCTATGGTTGCAAATATCCTTACAGCAGGTGGCTTGAAAACTGGCATTATAGGTACTCTCGGAATTGTTATTGACGGAAAGGTTGAAGAAACTGCCAACACAACGCCTGAATCCTATGAAATTCAGCGAGCAATGCGTAAGATGATTAATGAGGGCTGTAAGTGTGTTGTTATGGAGGCAAGCTCACTTGGCTTAAAATGGCATAGAACAGACGGTTTTATCTTTGATTATGCAATCTTCACTAATTTTTCACACGACCATATCGGCGGTGCTGAACATAAGGATATGCAGGAATATCTCGATTGCAAGGCACTTCTATTCAAGCAGTGCAAGGCTGGTATGATAAATATAGATGATGCAAAGGCTCAATACATAATAGAACATTCCTCTTGCAAGATTGAAACCTTTGGCTTCTCGAAGAATGCAGAGCTTATCGGCTCTGATGACAGCCTTATTTCAAAGGCTGGCTATCTTGGAGTGCATTTCACCATTAGTGGTGTTATGAATACTGAGCTTGATGTTGATATTCCAGGCAAATTTATGGCTTATAATGCTCTTGCGGCAATATCTGTCTGCCGTCACCTTGTTTCTCTTGATGCTATCAAAGAGGGCTTGAACACTGTTAAGGTTAAAGGCAGAGTTGAGCCTGTTCCTGTTCCGGGACACTATACCTTGCTTATAGACTATGCTCATAATGCTCTCAGTATGGAAAGCCTATTAACTATCTTGCGTGAATATCACCCAAACCGTTTAATTACACTTTTTGGTGCGGGAGGAAACAGACCTCGTGACCGCCGTTACGAAATGGGTGAAATTTCTGGTAGACTTTCGGATTTATCTGTCATAACCGAGGATAACTCCCGCTTTGAAAATGTTATGGATATTATTGAGGATATAAAGGTTGGTATCAATAAGACCGATGGCAAGTATGTTGTTATTCCTGACAGAACAGACGCTATCCGTTATTGTATCAAAAATGCTCAGGACGGAGATATTATAGTTCTTGCAGGCAAGGGACACGAAAATTATCAGGATAAAAACGGCAAGAAAACACACTATGATGAGCGTGAAGTTATCGCTTCTATATTAGCTGAGAAATAATTGGAGGATAAATTTATGATACCATTAAAAGTTTCAGAAATCGCAAAGGCAGTTGGTGGTACTCTGCTTTGCGGAAATCCCGATATAGAAATTACAAGTGTTGCTTGTGATAGCAGAGAAGTTAAAGACGGAACTCTTTTTGTGCCGATTCGTGGCGAGAAGGTCGATGCACATAAGTTTATAGAAGATTGTTTAAAAAACTGTTCAGCTACTTTTACAGAATATGATGCTCCCCAAAATGCCGAAAAGCCATACATTAAGGTAGAAAATACTCTTACAGCACTTCAGGCTCTTGGTGCATATTATCGCTCAAGGTTCGATATAAAAATTATCGGCGTTACAGGCAGTGTCGGCAAGACAAGTACAAAGGAAATGATTGCCGCCGCACTTTCTCAAGGCTCAAATGTCTTTAAGACTAAGGGCAACAGAAATAGCCAGATAGGTCTTCCGCTTACTATGCTCGATATTATGCCTGAAAATGAAACTGCTGTTATCGAAATGGGTATGAGCGAATTTGGTGAGATGGAAAGACTTTGTGCAATCGCTAAGCCTTCTATGGCTGTTATGACCAATATAGGTACTGCTCATATCGAAAATCTTGGTTCAAGAGAAAATATTATGTCCGAGAAATTTAAGATAACAGGTAATTTCACTAAGGATAGCACACTTTTCTTGAATGGTGATGATGAGCTTCTTGTTACTCTCTATGGTAAACAGGATTTTAAGACGGTTACATTTGGTTTTGGCGAGAATTGCGACTATCGTGCCGAGAATATTTGTGTTAATGGTATGAATACTATATTTACTCTCATAAGTAAGAATGAAATCGAAGAAATAGAAATTCCTACCCTTGGTGAACATAATGTTAAAAATGCTCTTGCCGCTTTTGCAGTAGCTAAGGCTTGCGGACTTTCGACTGATGTTATTAAGGCTGGACTTCTTACTTATAAAAATGCCCCTATGCGCCAGCAGATTCATAAGCTTGACGGCTGTACATTGATTGATGATAGCTATAATGCAAGCCCTGACGCTATGAAAGTATCTCTTGATGTTTTGAAATCTATTGACGCAACTAAGAGAATTGCTGTTCTTGCAAATATGCTTGAACTCGGTGATTATGCTGAAAGTGAGCATTTTTCTGTTGGCGAACATCTTGGTGAAATTGGCATTGATTGCGTAATCTGTATAGGAAACCTTGCGGAAAACATAGCTAAAGGTGCTTTGAGCAAGAATGAGAATGTTACTGCAAAGTGTTTTGCGGATAACGCCTCTGCCATATCTTACTTGAAAACACAAATTGTTGATGGTTGTGCTATTCTTGTTAAGGGTTCTCGTTCTATGCACACAGAAGAAATTTCTAAGGCGGTTATTGCTGATAAGTCAAAATAAGATATATTAAATTTTGTCATAGCGAAAATGTAAATTATCACCTCAAAACCTTGTTTGTGATAAAATCTTAACTGGCAACGCTAACTTATACCTTTCACACTTTTAGGAACTTAATCACTGCAAGTATAGTTAAGAATTAGATCACGAATCACCACTAAATGTGTACTTATAGTTTAATTATAGCGAGATTATTTAATTAGGTCAAGTCTATATACACTTATTGTGTGTATAGGCTTGGCTTTTTTGGTGAGAGAAGATTTTTAATGCTGTCGAGGAAATTAGCGATTAGTTAATAAATTTCCCCAAGATACTCAAAAGTTTTGCTCAAGCTTTTTCAAAAGCTTGCAGGGTTGAGGGACGGAGTCCCTCATGGGTTTTAAGGGCAACGCCCTTAACCTGTCTTGCTCCCTTAGGTGCGAACTTCGTTCGCACCCCTAAAATTTCTTTTGTCAGCAACATTAGTCAATAAGGGCGGACTTTGTCCGCCCTTAGGGGGCAAAGAATGTTAAGGGCTTCGCCCTTAAAACCCACCAAAGGCTCCGCCTTTGGAAACCGCAAGCCTTTAAAAAGGCTTGACCTAAACTTTGAGTGTCTTGGGGAAATGCTTTAGCTTAGCGGTGGCTTGCCATACGCATTTGAACAAAGATATATTGCTGTGCTATGCCCGCATATTCGCCGAAATCTTCTGGCTTTAAGCCTTCATAAAGTGTGGACATAGCTTTTTTAATCCAAGTATCTATCGGAAATGCCTCTAATCGGTGTAGTCCATATAAAAGCGTACACTCGGCAACCTTTGGACCTACTCCACGAATGGTCATCAATTTCTCTCGTGCTGTTTCTATCGGCATATTTCTAAGTGCTTCAAGGTCAATCTCTCCGCTTGCGACTTTCCTTGCACCATCAATTATATATCCTGCACGAAAACCTGCTCGGAGGTTTTGAAGGTCATCAGGTTCAAGAACGGCGAGAGTTTCGGCTGATGGAAAGGTATAGCTTTCGCCACATTTTTTGCCGAAAGTTTCGCAAAGCCTTGAGATAATGCCTTTTATTCTCGGAATATTGTTATTTTGAGAAATTATAAATGAGCAAAGAGCCTCCCATGGTTCTTGTGCAAGAATACGAATACCTGGAGCATTTTTAGCGGCATCTTTTAAGATAGGAAGTTTTTGCACAAGGCTGTTTCTGACAGCATCATAATCGAGATTAAGGTCGAAATAGTCGATAAAAATATTTTTAAGTTCTTCTTCGGTACAATTTTCGATAATAAATATGTTGTTGTTTTTATATACAGTCGTATACCTGCCACGAACAACAGCAGAAAATTTCTGAATATTATCAGTTTCATCGCAAGGCAAGGCTTCCCAACGAAAACATTGTCCGCAATCAAAGGTTTCTGCGAGGTCGAAAGACGATAGATTGTATATTTCTGCACCACGATTGGTGATTTTATATTCCATAGATATTCTCCTTGCTGTTTTGTTTTATTATTAATTATATAATATTTTTTTAATTTTGAGTAGTTTTATTTCGGAAAGTTTTCAACTATTTAAGCACAAAGGGTTGAAAACTTCGGAGATTATTTTATTGCTGGTATATCAATAGTTAAAGTTTTGTACTTAATAATAAAAACTGCACCAAATCAATGTAAAATATGATTTGGTGCAGTTTATTTTTTATAGGTGATTTAGTTTATTTTCTTTTGCTGAATATTACTGCATATTTTTAGAAGCAGACAATCTGGAACAAGTCTTGCTCCGAAACGAACTAATTTCATCTTAAATGTAGGGATAGAAACACGCTTTCCGTTAAGTGCGTCTGTAATAGCCATTCTTGCGGCAGTTTTGCTTTCGATTGAGGCTGTTGCAAAGCTTACTCCTGCAACTTGATTAAATTCAGTATTTACAGGTCCAGGGCAGAATGCTGTAACTGTAACTGCACTTCTCATTTCTTTGAGTTCATATGAAACGGCTCTCGAAAGGCTTGTAACATAATTTTTGGTTGCATAATATGTTGCCATCATAGGGCCAGGCATAAAACCGGCAATAGATGCAACATTTAGTATTCTTCCGCTATTTTTTGAAACAAAATCCTTTAAAAATAGCTTTGTAAGTATATGAACTGCCCTTACATTTGTATCTATCATTTCGAGGTCATTTTCGAGGGTTGAAGAAACAAATTCTCCGCAGTAGCCAAAACCTGCGTTATTGATAACCATATCTATTTCTTTATCCTTGAGAACCTCATAAAGCTTTCTACATTCTTCTTCTTTGGAAATATCACAACGAATACAAACTGTTTTGTTGCCAAGCTCTTGCTTGATTTCAAGAAGTTTATCGGCTCTTCTTGCAACAAGAAAAAGCTCCCAGCCCATACATGACAAAACTCTTGCCATATCTCGGCCCATTCCTGAGCTTGCTCCGGTTATCAATGCTCTCATAATTTGTGTCCTCCTCGTTTTTTAAAGATGTTTGCCAAAATTCAGCAAATAAGTTACTGAATTTATTTTGTACAGCAAAAATTACCGCAAAAATTCTTACTGTTAATTAGAGTTTATTTCATACATTTTCCTTGCGTTTTCGCAAGTGATTTTTAAGATTTCTTCTGTTGAAAGTTTTTTGATTTCTGCGACTTTTTGAGCTATATAAATTATCATTGAAGAATCGTTTCGCTTTCCTCTGAATGGTACAGGTGCAAGATAAGGTGCATCTGTTTCAAGGACTATTCTTTCAAGTGGGGTTTCCTCGATTACTTCTATTGCCTTTCGTGCATTTTTGAAGGTAGCTACTCCGCCAACTCCTATATACATTCCGAGCTTAAGGACATCACGAGCCATTTCTCGGCTTCCTGAAAAGCAGTGTACAACACCCTTTGGTTTATATTTTTTCAACAAGGAAAGTATATCCCCGTGAGCCTCTCTGTCGTGAACACATACAGGCATAGAAAGCTCGTTTGCAAGGGTGAGCTGTTCCTCGAAAACTCTAAGCTGAAAATCTTTTGGAATATCATAGTAGTAATCGAGCCCTATTTCGCCTATTGCGACAACCTTTTTACGCTTTGCAAGCTCACGCAACACGGAAATATAATTATCTGGCAAGCCATCGAGATTTTCTGGGTGAACTCCGACAGCAGCATATATATAATCATATTTTTCCGCAAATTCAATAGAAATTTGAGCTGTTCTAAGGTCAGTTGCCTGATTTACAATATTGCATACGCCCTTTTTAGGAAGTGTTTCGAGCAATTCTGTACGGTCATCATCAAATTTGCTATCGTCATAATGTGCATGAGTATCAAAAATATTTTGCATATAATTCTCCGTTAGAAATTTATAATAGGCTGACAAACTTCCCATAAGACACTCAAAGTTTAGGTCAAGCCTTTTTAAAGGCTTGTAGGTCAAGGGCAACGCCCTTGTCGCCGTTCGCAGACGGCGAAACACCTTTGGGCGAAGCCCAACATTCTTTACTTCTAAAGCGGTGGACTTTGTCCACCGCTTAATTTTCTTTTGTTGGCAACATCAGTCATCAAGGGCGGACTTTGTCCGCCCTTAGAGAGCAAAGAATGTTAAGGGCTTTGCCCTTAAAACCCACCAAAGGCTCCGCCTTTGGAAACTGCGAGCAGCTTTCACCAGCAAAGCTGGTGTAGAAAAGGCTCGAGCGAAACTTTTGAGTGTCTAAGAGAAGTTGATTAATCGGTAGTTTCTTCGACTGCGGAAACAAGCTTATCTTGCATATGTCGAGGTTTTGCTTGCAAAACCGATTCCGCGTCTTGACAGCGGCGGCACGCCGCCGAAACTTTTGAGTGTCTAAGAGAAGTTGATTAATTGGTAGTTTCTTCGACTGCGGAAACAAGCTTATCTTGCATATGTCGAGGTTTTGCTTGCAAAACCGATTCCGCGTCTTGACAGCGGCGGCACGCCGCCGAAACTTTTGAGTGTCTAAGAGAAGTTGATTAATTGGTAGTTTCTTCGACTGCGGAAACAAGCTTATCTTGCATATGTCGAGGTTTTGCTTGCAAAACCGATTCCGCGTCTTGACAGCGGCGGCACGCCGCCGAAACTTTTGAGTGTCTAAGAGAAGTTGATTAGTTAATCGGCAGTTCATTGCTGATTTGGTCAGAAAGCACTAATTAGCGGATTCGGCTGCCTGCTGGGATTGAATCGTCAAGGAACAATACCTTTACATCATCTTCTCCACAATCAGCGGCAAGAATCATACCGTTACTTTCAACACCGCAAAGTTTTGCAGGCTTGAGGTTTGCAACAAGAACGATTGTCTTTCCGACTAATTCATCAGGCTTATAATATTGTGAGATTCCGCTTGCAACAGTTCTTTCTCCTTCGCCGTCATCAAGTGTAAGTTTCAAAAGCTTTTTGGACTTCTTGACAGGCTCACAAGCAAGAATCTTTGCGGCTCTGAGTTCTACCTTTGCGAAATCATCTATGCCAATCTGAGCAAGACCTTCAATCTTAGGTTTTGCTGTTTCTTTAGGCTGATTTTTAGCGATAAGTGCGTTAAGCTCCTCAATTTCCTTATCGACATCAATTCTTGGGAAAAGAACCTCACCCTTCTTAACTGTAACATCTAAAGGAAGCACGCCGAATTTAGCGGCATTTTCGTAGCTTACATCTTCTTTAGAAGCACCAATCTGTTCCCAGATGCTTGGCATAGTTGTAGGCATAAATGCAGAAAGAAGTGTTGAGATAATACGAATTGTATCAAGGAGATTATAAAGTACAGTAGCAAGACGAGTTTTGTTGCTTTCGTCCTTTGCAAGAACCCAAGGTGTGGTTTCATCAATGTACTTATTTGCACGAGAAACAACCTTGAAGATTTCTGCAAGAGCATTATTAAGCTGTGTTTTTTCTACATAATCATCAACTGCAGGACGGAGAGCCTTTGCAGTTTCGATAAGGCTTTCGTCAAATTCACCGCTTTCACGCTCTGTTGGGAGAGTACCGCCGAAATATTTCTCTACCATTGCAACAGTTCTTGAAACAAGGTTGCCAAGACCGTTTGCGAGGTCGGAGTTAATGCGTTTAATCATAATTTCGTTAGAGAATGAGCTGTCTGAACCGAGAGCCATTTCTCTGAGGATATGATAACGGATAGCGTCAGCACCGTATCTTTCGCCGAGAACGAGAGGGTCAACAACATTTCCGAGAGATTTACTCATCTTTTCACCGTTGAAAGTAATCCAACCGTGAACAGCAAGGTGCTTAGGAAGTGGTTCTTCAAGAGCCATAAGCATTGCAGGCCAGATTATAGCGTGAAAACGCATAATATCCTTAGCAACCATATGAACATCAGCAGGCCAATACTTTTTGTAATCGTCATATTGGTCATTCTCATAGCCGAGGGCAGTTATATAGTTTGAAAGTGCGTCAATCCAAACATAGATAACATGGTTTGTATCGAAGGTTACAGGGATACCCCATTTAAAGCTTGTTCTTGATACGCACAAATCCTCAAGACCTGGCTTGATAAAGTTATTGACAAGCTCTACTGCACGAGTTTTTGGACGGAGATAGTCTGTTTCTGTGAGGAGCTTTTCAATTCGGTCAGCGAAAGGAGCCATCTTAAAGAAATATGCCTCCTCCTTAGCTTCTACAACATCACGACCACAATCAGGGCATTTGCCGTCTTTGAGCTGAGATTCAGTCCAGAAGCTTTCGCAAGGAGTACAGTATTTGCCCTTATATTCGCCCTTATAGATATAGCCTTTATCATAAAGCTTTTTGAAAATTGTCTGAACGCTTTTTATATGATAATCGTCAGTTGTACGGATATATCTATCGTAGCTTATGTTCATATACTTCCAAAGATTTTTGAAAACAGCAACGATTTCATCAACATATTCCTTTGGAGATACGCCCTTTTCAGCGGCTTTTTGTTCTATTTTAAGACCATGTTCATCTGTGCCTGTCAAGAACATTACATCGTAGCCCTGCATACGCTTATATCTTGCGATAGAATCGCAGGCAACCGTAGTATAGCAATGTCCGATATGCGGATTGCCTGACGGATAATAAATTGGTGTTGTTATATAGAATGTTTTCTTATCCATAATATCCTCCTACTTCCTACATTAAGTTATATACATACATATATTATACCATTTTTCCGTATATTTCAAGCATTATAAAAGGGAACGAAAAAAATCGTTCCCGATAAATAAAGCTTGTTAAGTGAATAAGCTTTAGTTTTAAAAAAAGAGATTTGTTTAATTTGCTGTTTCAAGAAGATTGCTTACTTTTTCTAAAACCCTAATATCATTTTCGTGCTTGCAAAGCTTTTGTGCTTGGTCCATAGTTGCCCAGCGATAATAATCAATCTCTCGGCGTTGAATACTTACTTTGTCACTATTTGTTTCGGCGAGAAAGAAAACAACCTTTTTGCTTGTCCTGCCAAAGGGGTGATATATTCCAGTTTCTCTGAAATCTGCTTTGAAATGCACATCGAGTCCAGTTTCTTCTTTAATTTCTCGTGCGGCGGTCTGTTTTTCGCTTTCGCCATTTTCTATGTGTCCTTTTGGAAAGCTCCAGCAACGGCCGTTGCGATTTTTTACTAAAAGATATTTTATGGAATCATTCGAGCGGTAAAAAACTACTGCGCCACAGGATTTTTCATACAAGCAAATCATATGTGAAATTTCGGTGTGAGCCATAGCGACACGCTTACGGATTTCGGGTTCGTAAAATATTTCACCGAGTGGTGAGGCAACAAGCTTTTTGGTAGAAGAATTTTCATTAAATTCCTCAGCAATAACAATGCACTGCTCACTTGTTTTCAGCTTGTGGTTTGTCAGTATGTAAACTTTATAATTCATACCTCTTTCACGATAATAACCGAAATAAATCGAGCCTTCGGATATTGTGCCGAATATTTCAATATCAAGTTTTCTGCCTAACATATGCACATCTCCTTTCGGCTTTGAATTCGGCTTTTATGCCATAGCGGAAAGGGCTTTGATTTGCTCTTTCTCGTTAGCTGTGTTTATACCATTTATGAAAAGGACATCAGTTATACTGTGATTATAGCAATAGCCTGTTAAAGAACCTTCAAATAGTCTTGCGTCAATTATATGAACTTCATCATAGTTTTCCATAAAATATGGAGCAAGCTCAGAGCCATAGCTATCCTTTACAATGCAAAGGCGTTTGCCAGTGCTTTTACCCGTATTAGCTTTAAAAAGTGAAACATCTCCATAGCAGAATATATCTCGTGCATTTTCTGCTGAAACAGCATTATTTATGAAAGAAACGGTTTCTTCTCCGCTGTTTTCAGTTCTCCAGATACCGCATTGATAATCATTGCCAAAGTTATAATATGTGATGGTGTCGGGATTTTTCAAAAGGTCAGTGTTGCCTTTTTTATTTTTATCAGTTTTTGTGGAAGAAATAAGTCCGCCCAAAAAGCCCTCTATTTGTTTTTTTTCTACCGATGAGAAATCAGTGGCAGTAAGTCCTACATTTTTGCAAAACTCTTTATAGGCATAATATGCACCGAGAGAAGTCCAGTTTTCATCGGTATTATAGTAGATATATTTGCTTTTTTTATCTTTGAGAGCGTTTTCTACATCTATAAAGCTGATTTTTTCAGAAAGATTATCATTGATGACCTGAAGATTAGCTTTTTCATTAGCGTTGTTTTCTTTCTGAAGCTTATCAAGAGAGATTGAGCTGTGTGTAGGAACTATAATTGAATAAATATTTATGCTTGAATCGAGTGTTGAAGCGATAGAATTTAGGCTATTTGCGTATTTTAAGGCGTTTTCATCAGTACCTATAAAGCTTTCGTATCCTACATTTTTGTATATAAATACATTTCCGTCAAGATAGCCCTTGTCTTCTTGCTTGCTTGTTTCTGATTTCGAGCTTTCAGCTTTAGAGGCTTCTTGCTTGGAAGCCTCTTGTTTTGAGGTTTCAGACTTTGAACTCTCCGCTTTGCTTTCTGGTTTAGAACTTTCAGTCTTACTTAGAGTAGAAGATTCCGCAGAGGATTCTGCACTAATAAAATTTTTCTTTGAAATATCTACTAATTTCGGAATATATACTGAACAGCAAAATATCACAAATGAAGTTGCAGCTACAACGGCAAAGGATAAAGCAACAGCCTTGCCTAAGCCTGTGCCCTGAGAGCCTGTTGAAGCAGAATATCTTCGATAATGATTATATCCACGATAGGAGGAGGTTCTTTTTATTTTATTGCGTCTGTTAATGCGATTTTTGCTCATTTTTTCTCCCTTCATACCTATCTTGATATAAGCAAAGTATCTTTTCAAAAAATACGGTCGATTTTTGATAATTCCCTACCATATATTATATAATGAACAGTAATGGAAAACAAGTAATTTTGAATATAAAGTCCGTAGAAATTTACGCAAAAATCTGCACAATATTTCGACAGATTTTTAAAATACGCTAATAGACATTTATTTCTATATATGATATATTTGTTTTGGCATAAATATAGAGGGGAATTTAATGATGATATTTACGAAAATGGTGGGTTTTGCTAAGAAAAATGTTGTCCTTATGGTGGCAGTTCTTGCGGCGGTGATTACCTCTTTTATTATACCTCCTGATGAACAATATATTTCGTATTTCGATTTTAAGACCTTGAGCTGTTTGTTTTGTGTTCTTGCTGTTGTATGTGCTTTGAAAAATATAAATTTCTTTTATATACTCGCACAAAAAATAGTCAAATCTTGTAGGAATATTCGTGCGTCAATACTTACGCTTGTTTATATAACCTTTATAGGCTCTATGCTTATTGCGAATGATATGGCATTGCTTACATTTTTACCTCTTGGATATTTCGTGCTTGAAAGCACAGGCAAACAAAGATATATGGCATTTACATTCATTATGCAGAATATTGCCGCAAATCTCGGAGGAATGCTTACTCCCTTTGGCAATCCACAAAACCTATATCTATATACAAAGTATAATATAAATGATTATGAGTTTGTAGGAATAATGTTTGTGCCGTTTGCGGTTTCGGTAATACTTATAACTATTTGTTGCTTATTTGTAAAAAAAGAACCGCTTGAGATTTCTGAAAAAATCGAAAGCCTTAACAAAAAACGCACTATCCTATATGCTATTCTCTTTGTGCTGGCAATAGCAATAGTGTTCAGGGGAATACCCTATTATGTAGGTTTGATAATAATACCTATTGTTTTACTTTTTGCCGACCGAAAAGCACTTAAAATGGTTGATTACCCACTATTGCTGACCTTTATTGCATTTTTTATCTTTGCGGGAAATATGGCAAGAATAGACGCCGTGAGAAATCTTTTTTCTTGGTTGCTCGAACAGAATACCTTGCTTTTTAGTGCAATTTCTTGTCAGGTTATAAGCAATGTTCCGTCTGCAATATTGCTTTCGCAGTTTACGGACAATTATAGGGAATTGCTTGTCGGTGTAAATATTGGTGGAACAGGAACTTTGATAGCTTCACTCGCAAGTCTGATTACATTCAGAGAATATACAAGGCATAATCCAACTAAGGTTAAGTCCTATATAGGAATGTTTTCGGCATTTAACTTTGGCTTTTTGATAATTTTGCTTATTGTTTCATCATTACTATTTCATTGAGTGGTAAGACAATTAAAGGCTTTGCTCAGCTTTTTAAGGGCAAAGCACTTAGCGTTTTTGGGGTTGATAGAATGGCTTCTGAACAGAAGAAAAGGTTAATTTATCTTAGAGAATATTTACTTAAGTATACAGATGAAGAACACGCTCTTTCACGAATAGAGATAGAGCGGGCTCTGGCAGAAAAGGGCTTTGAATTTGGCAGAAAAACTTTCTATGATGATATTAATGCTCTTAAAGAGAGCGGAATGGATATTTTGAGTACAAAATCTGATACAGTTAAATATTATGTCGGAAATAGAGAGTTTCAGCTTTCTGAGCTTAAACTATTGATAGACGCTGTTGGCTGTTCGAGATTTTTTACATTAAAAAAAACAGAGGAGCTTATATCTAAGCTTGAATGCCTGACAAGCGTTTATCAGGCGGAATTGCTTAAAAGACAGGTTTTTGTTAAAAACCGAGTTAAAAGTATGAATGAGACTATCTACTATGCGATAGATACAATTCATAATGCAATAAATCTTGATAAGGCAGTGTGCTTTAAATATTTTAAATGGATAATTGATGAAAATAATAAGCCAGCTATGGCCTTTAAGCATCAAGGAAGTCTTTACGAAGTTTCGCCTTGGGGAGTAAGCTGGAGTGATGGCAACTATTATCTTATAGGCTTTGACCATAAGGACAAGATTATTAAGCATTTCAGAGTTGACAGAATGAGAAATACTGCGGTTTCGGATAACTTTCGGATTAAGAACGAGAATTTCAGGAAATTTGATATAGAAAGCTATTCCTCAAAAATCTTTGGAATGTTTGGTGGCGAGGAATGTTATGTTAAGATGAAAATTCCAAGCAGATTAGTTGATGTTTTTGTTGACCAGTTTGGAAGTAGTCTTGATATATGTGGAAATTACGACGATAGCTATGTTGTCGGGGCAAATGTCGCTATTAGCAGGCAATTCTTTGCGTGGCTTTTGGGTCTTTCAGAGCCTGTGGCGATAGTTTATCCGCCAGAGGTGAATGAAGAAATGAAAAGCTTTGTTGAAAGTATTAAGTGTCAATAAATTGTAATGTTACAATTATGTTTATTGACATAAAAGAGATGTGGAAGTATAATAAATTTGCGTAAGAATGTGCTGTTTTACTGACAGATTTTGATAGTTGGGAAAATGGGAGGAAATTATAAATGAAACGAATTTTAGCAGTATTGCTTTCAGCTATGGTTTTGTCATCTATTGCAATGCTTTCTGGTTGTAAGAATAATGGAAACGGTTCTGCGGTGGAGTCTGTAACAGAATCAAAGTCTACAAATAATGCAGTGGTAAGCAAGGAAAAGCTTGCAGCACTTTCCACCGAGCTTGAAACATATAAATCACAACCAAATTTTAATGCTACAAAATCAATAGATGCAAAGAAAATTTCTAAAAATAAGAAAATAGCCGTTATTGCAGATTCAAGCAGTAATACTTATTCATCTTATATTTCACAGGAATTAAAGTCTGTTGCAGAAAAGGTTGGGTTTAAGGAAATTCTCGCTTATGATACCGATGGCACAGTAAATTCCCATACTTCAGCACTTGAAAATGCGGTTTCTGACCAGTGTGCAGCCGTAGTTCTTATAGGAAATATAAATAAAGATGAAATTTCTCTTGCTATTGAAAATGCTCAGGCACACGGTATAAAGGTTATAAGCATTGATAATACACAGGTTGGTACAAATGACCATTTTGTGGATTCAAGTGCTAAAACTGATTATGTCGCTGAGGCCAAGGCTTTGGCAGATTATGCTATTGTTGAAAAAGAAGGCAGGGTTAATGCACTTCTTGTAACCCCATCAGATGTAAGGTATGCTGATGAGATGAAAAAGGCTGTTACAGACGAATTGACAAAGTATTCAGACGGTTATTGCACTGAGCTTGCTATGGAGATTTCAAACACAGCAGTAAATATTTCCGATGCTGTAAAAAAAGCCTTAGAGAGAGATACAAATATCAACTGCGTTATAGTTCTTCATGACAATATGCTCAAAGATAGTGTTGATGCTCTTGAAATGACGCAGGCAATGTCAAGGGTAACATTTCTTGCAAGGGGTGGAGGCACAGAGCTTTTCACGCAGGTTCAGAATGGTAATATTGCAACAGCAGTAAGTGAAAGCTACGAATGGACAGCTTATACAGCGGTTGATTATATTCTTAGAGTTCTTAATGGCGAAGATAACCCAGAGATTTCTGATATTCCATTTATGATGATTTCATATGATAATGTTAAGAAGATTGAGGAGAGCGAAGGCACTGGAGAGTCTTCAAGTGATGAAGAAAAAACTGATGATACACCACTTATAGAAAAGATATTTACAAAAACATTTAAAAATCAGTATCTTAATCTTTGGGGCTTAGGCGAAAATTCTGAGGATTCACAGACCGAGTAAAATTAAATGACTTGAGTTTGATAATGACTTAAAAACCTTGTTAAGCAAATTCATATCTTATACAGCGCAGGTGTTCTGTCAGGGAACCCCCTGCGAGGGTTCCCTACGAAAAACATTCCATTTGGAATGTTTTTCTACCCTCCTGCGCTTTGAGAAGTATAAAGAGTTTCGCCGTCTGCGGACGGCGACAAGGGCGTTGCCCTTGACCTACGAGCCTTTAAAAAGGCTCGAGCGAAACTTTTAACTTTAAAAATTTAGATGCGAATGATAAACAATAATTTTACAAAGAAGTAGAACGCATCTTGGGAGTGGCGGCTCGCCGCCTCGAGTGAAACTTTTAACTTTTAAGATTTATTGAACTCACATTAAATAATGATATTTAAGGGGAAAAACTCTTTTGCGGGTTTTCCTTTTATTTTAAGATTAGAAAGGAAGTAGATTATGGATTGGACGGAGATTATAGCCGAGGTTGACGCTAAAGATGTTGAGCGTGCAGAAAATATTGCAGTTATGACTGTTCCCTATGGAATATATATTGAGGATTATAGCTCACTTGAGGAGGAAGTTCTTGAAATAGCAAAGATAGACCTTATTGATGAGGAGCTTCTTGCAAAAAATCGTGAAACTGCAAGAATACACATATATATAAGCCCTGAAGATAACCCTGCTGAGGCAACGGCTTTTCTTGAGGAGCGTTTTCGTGCGGAGAATATAAATTTTAAGATTCTTACTGATAAGTGTGATGTTGAGGCTTGTCTTGATAATTGGAAGAAGTATTTCTATCCGATAGAAATTGGCGAAAAGCTGCTTGTTCGCCCTGTATGGCGTGAGGACTATGACCCTAAGGGCAGAACTGTCCTCCATCTCGAACCAGGCATTGCTTTTGGAACAGGTACTCACGAAACAACCCGCCTTTGCCTTGAGGCTCTCGAAAAATATGTTAGTGATGGAGCAGCTGTGCTTGATGTTGGTTGTGGTAGCGGAATTTTGGCGGTTGCATCACTTTTGCTTGGCGCTAAGAGTGCAATCGGAATAGATATTGATGAGCTTGCTGTTAAATCCTCAATAGAAAATGCGGAAAGAAATGGTGTTTCTGATAGATATACCGCTATTCACGGCAATTTGGCTGATGAAGTAACCGGAACATACGATATAATTACAGCGAATATAGTGGCTGATGCGATTATTATGCTTTCTGGTGACATAGAAAAGCATATGCACAAGGATACAGTTTATATTATGAGCGGAATTATAGATTCTCGCCTTGAAGATGTTCTTTCTGCTTTGCCAAAGACACTTGAAATCATTGAAACCCGTACAGATAAGGGTTGGTATTGTTTGGTGGCTAAGTTGATTAGTGACGCTGAATAATTATTTTTAGCTTTGCTTTTAATTCTATTTTGACATTATATTATGATTAACTGTGGTAGAATGTATATTATACTGATTTTGGAGGAATGATTGCTTTGAAGAATAACAAAAATAAATCTAATCGCAAGAAAAATACAGGAGGATTAGTTTTCTCCGCTATACTCATAACTGCCTTTGTAGTTTGTTCATACTTCTTTATGAGTATGATTGATAAGGTAGGTCAGGCTTGGCTTCGTGCTTTGCTCTGTATAGTTGTTTTCGTTTTGTTTGGACTTTTCCTTTTCTATGCAACTCGTGTTGGTGATGGCAAACAGGTTATAAGATTTTCTCCTGCAACTCTCATAATTATGGATTTGCCTGCACTCTATATCATTCTTGCAGCTATGATAAGTCAGCTTCCTTTCTCAGCAGAAATAGTTTCTTGCTCACCTATTATCTATCTTGCGTCTATCGTTCTTGGATATGGTATACCGTATACTTTTATTAGCGGGTATGAAATAGATAATTCTGATTCTGTTCAGCAAGATACAAATGTAATAGATGATGAAATTAATGATGATGATTTTACTGTTGAATCTGAAGGCAGTGGCGAAGTTGTTATTAATGATGATGACGATGAGGACGCTATACACGCTGAGGCTGAGAATGATAATAGTAGTGAAGATAAAGAATAATATTTACCTTAGGGAGTAAAAGAAAATGTCTGAAGAATGTACACACGATTGTAGCTCGTGTTCTGCCAACTGTGAAGCTCGTGATAAAAAAAGCTTTCTCGAAAAGCTAAATGAGCATAGCAGTGTTAAGCACATTATAGGAATAGTAAGTGGAAAGGGCGGAGTTGGAAAGTCGCTTGTAACCTCATCTCTTGCGGTTATGTTCAATAGAAAAGGTTATAAAACAGCTATCCTTGACGCCGATATTACAGGTCCGTCTATTCCAAAGGCTTTTGGTATTAAGGGAAAGCTTATTGGTAGCGATAAAGGACTTGAACCAGCAACAAGTGAAACAGGAATAGAAATTATTTCTGCAAATCTTATACTTGATAACGAGAGCGACCCTATTGTCTGGCGTGGACCTATGATAGCAGGTGCAGTTAAGCAATTTTGGGGCGAAACACATTGGGATAATATCGACTATATGTTTGTCGATATGCCACCGGGAACTGGCGATGTTCCGCTGACAGTTTTTCAGTCAATTCCGCTTGATGGAATTGTTATAGTTACTTCTCCACAAGAGCTTGTTTCTATGATTGTAGAAAAAGCTGTTAAAATGGCTAAGATGATGAAGGTTCCTATTTTTGGCGTTATTGAGAATATGAGTTATCTTGAATGTCCTGATTGTGGCAAGCGACTCTATCCTTTCGGTGAAAGTAAGCTTGATGAGGTTGCAAAGGCTTATGGTGTTGATATTCTTGCAAGATTCCCGATAGATTCGGAATTTGCAAAGATTTCTGATAGTGGCAGAATAGAGTCCATTATAAATGAGCCAGCTGATGAAGCAGCAGATATTATAGAAAAGAAAATTTCTATTTAGCAAATTATAAAATCTCTGATGTTTTAATGTTAAGCATCAGAGATTTTTTTGTTGATTTTGAAATCAAGTTAATTATAAGCAAGGCTTTTAAGTGTCTTAAATTAGTTCTAAGATAGAAAAAAAGTTCTGCTGATTAATGTGGATTCTTTTATATATAGTTTTAAGTTGACAACTTCTGAATAATAAACTACAATAATAACATAATCTTACTTAGGGTGATTGAAATGGTCTGCACAAAATGCGGGAAATCCATAGAAAAAGGTCGTAAATACTGTGGCTTCTGTGGTGCAGAGGTCAGCGAAAATGAGTCAACATCGAGCAAAAGGCATACGATACTTCTTGCTGTAATAAGTGTAATTGCCGTACTATTTATAACATTAGTGGTAATTATTATGTGTGTAGACCTATTCTCAAATCATAATAGCTATACAACAGTTATAGAAAAAGAGCTTGATGCTATTCAGGAAATAGATGCCAACGAATATATGGAAATCTTGCCAAAGGAATATATAAATTATACTTTAGAAACTAACAAAAATTATAATAAGTATGATGATATGGTTCTTGATTGCGAGGATAAGCTGTGGCAAGAAAATCGTAGCAATAAAAAAAAGTATGGAACAGATTTTAAGATTGTTTATGAAGTACAGAGCGAGGTGCTTTATAAAGACGACAAAGACCTCTCTGAGCTGACAGAGAAATATAATAACAAATATGATTCAACAGCAAAAATAGAGGGAGCTGCCAAGGCGACTGTTATAACAGAGGTTAAAGCAGCTGATGCGGTAGGAAATTCAACCATTTCTGAAATGTGTTTCATAAAAATAGATGGTACTTGGTATCTGGATATAGATAATATAACAAATTTATTAGCAGAATAATATAAGCAGCTGCCCTATTTATTATAAAAATGGGGCAGTTATTTTTATGAAAAAGGCTTGAAATCTAATTAAGATTTCAAGCCTTTTGGTATTAATTATTATCTTTTTCTATTTTGCGTTTTTCAATGTGTGTATCGACAAGCACATCAGATGAATCTATAAGTGTGAGTTTTGCGTTTTCATCATACTTATATGGCTCTGTTGCACCGTGCTTTTTGTATGAGGAATAAATGCAGATACATACAATCAGGGTAATTACAAAGCCCGAGCCGAGCCCTATTGCAAGACTCTTTCCAAGAGATTTATCTTCTGATGTTTGAGCTTCGTAAAGCTGAATCTCTTGGGCTTCTACAGCCTCGTTATCTGCAATTTCGCTGACAGAGGTTTCTGGCTCAGTTGAAATATTATCTTGCTCATATGCAAAACAGCTTATTCCTGCAAAAAGCATTGTAGCCATAAGCACCGCTATAAGTGCGGAGGATTTTCTTACTATATTTCTCATAGACAATACCCCAATCCGAAAATTATCGCACTAAGCACTACGAATAATCCTGCTCCGAAAAGTGCAAGCTTTCCGAGTGAGCATGGCAATTCACCATATGTCTTACCTGTCTGACCATTGATAGCAAAAATCTTTTGCTTATCCTTATATTTATAGGTCATAAGCCAGACTGGGAAAAGTGCGTATTTCCAATCTTCCTGAACTGTATTCATTTGAATATTGTCGAGGGTTACGCTGTCATATTGTGACATTGTATCCTTGAATATTTTCTTTGAGTATTCGAGAAGTTCCTTATCGACCTGCTCCTGAACATCTGCCCTCTCTGTATCACGCTTTTCAGCCTGAAAACCAGAAAGATAGGACATAGAGAAATCGGTTAAAGCCTCATTATCATAAGGATTAACGAATTTCATCATATGGTGGTCTTCTTTACTTAGAGCTGATTGTGGGAACTTTTGAAAAGCAATATTACCCATTCTTGAGATAGAATAAGTCTTTGTTTCTTTATACTCATAATCGCCTGAACGCCATGTTCTATATTTCTTACCAGTAGCGTTACAAGAGCCTGCCTTATCTGAATCTACGAGCCAATATGGATAGTAGACACCCTTCATCTGTTCTATGTGTGCGTCCGAAACAAAATCTTTTGGCAAGAACCACTTTTTCTTACACATAGCATAGAATTTTTCTTTTGCGTCTTTTTCTGTAAAACCAAACGGAATAACAAGATTTGGCTTCATATCGCCTGCAAGTCTGCCCGAAAGAACGACTGGACTATGGCAATATACGCACTCAGTAGCTGCTGTGGTTTCGTCTGTGACAATCTCTGCACCGCAGTTTGGGCAAGAGAAAAGCACACCGCCAAAGCCAAATTCATCATCTTCGGTCTGAGTTTCGTCAACCTTGTTATTTTCATCGTTAAGCTTTTCATCAAGCTCGCCGAAATGGTCTTTAAGTTCTTTTTCTGTAAAATTACTTCTACAGTATTCGCAAGAGAACATCTGCTTTGCAGGATTAAATTCAAGTGGACCGCCACAGTTTATACACTTATATGCAACTGTACTCATAAGCTTTATGCCCCACCGATTAAGACGGAGCTACCTACCTTCCATTAAATTTTAGCAAAGCATTAAATCATATCGCCTTCATTGATTGGGTCACCACAGTTAGGGCAGAACTTTGGAATAGGACCGCTCATATCAGGCTCATATCCACACTTGTCACATTTAATCTTCTTTGGCTTTTCTGGTTTTTTTGTTCCGCAGTTAGCACAGAATTTGCCAATATTTTGATTTCCGCATTCAGGACAAGTCCATGGACCATTATCAGCAGGAGCTGGCTTTGGTGAGCCACATTCTGCACAGAACTTACCTATGTTTCCTGTCTTACCACAAGAACAAGTCCAGCCATCTGCTACTGGTGCAGGAGCTGGTGCTGGAACAGGCTCGGACTGAGGCTGTTGAGGCTGTGCCTGTTGCTGTTGTTGCTGATAAGCGGCCTGCTGTTGAGCTTGTTGTTGTGCCTGCTGTTGCATCTGCATTTGCTGCATATTGTTGTTAGAAGCAGCACCCATAAAGTTACCGCCGGCATTCATACCAATGCCCATACCCATAAAGCCAGCCATAGAGCCATTTGCGTTGCTGCCAGCTGCCTCAAGGCCTCTTGCAACAGAACCCTGTACATAGCCTTCTCTGATAGTTGCGTCCTTAAGCATAGCACCCTTGTTGCGCTCTGTAAGGATTTTCTTTGTTTCGTCGTCGTAGGAAACTGTAACACCTACATCGCCGATAACGATACCACGGTCTCTTCTCCAGGATTCATAGAGAAGGTCAGAAATTGTACTCTTGAGGAGGTCTCTGTTAGCTCTTGTGCTTATCTGAGAAATTCTTACATTATTAGCAGAAATTTCTGTAAGAGCCTGCTGAAGAGCATCGAGGAACTCCATAATGTAGTTTTCGTTGATAAGGTCGCCAATATCGACAGCCTCGTTATTTGTGACAGCAGATGTTGGAATAACCTTCTTATAGAATTCGAGTGGGTTTTCTGTAAGTGCGATTGAGAATTTACCAAAAGCACGAACGTTCAAATCCATATCATAAACACCATCATAATAGTTGATAGGTGTCTTTGTGCCGAAGTTGATACCAGCCATTTCGGCGGTATTTATGTAGAATACCTTCTGAACGCCAGGAGTTGTGCCGCCAAACTTGATACGGTTAAAGGTTTCTTTAACGCTTGCACCAAACTGACCATTAAAGAGTGATGGCAAGGAAGAGTTATCAACCTTGAAGTAACCAGGTTCAGCTGTGTAGTCAACGATAGCACCGCCGTCTACGAGAATCATCATCTGATGTTCATAAACATGAATGATAGAACCGTTGGAAACTGTATTTGAAGTACCCTTTGTATTGCTGTTACGCTTATCATTTCTGCCTTGTGGAACTGATACACCAGGTGCAAAAACAGTTCTCATGTCCATTTCTGATGGCTCGATAACCTCCAACCATGAATCAGCAAGACCGCCGCCGATTGAGTCAATAGCTGCTCTGATAATACCCATAATAAAACATCTCCCATTTAATAATATTTTTTAGTTTGCGTGTTTAATTCTTTTATATCGTTGAAGCTCCAGCTTCTGATATTTATTTCTTTAACGCCAGAACCGCAGTATTCGCAGAATTTTGTTCCGAGTTTTTTAATCGGAGCACCACAGTTCGGGCAAGAAAGACTGATTGAAGAGTAGAAACCTGCCTGCTGCATCTTATCAGGGTCTTGAATATAGATAAGCTCTTGAGAATAAACTGTCTGCCGTTTCAGAGATTTATCTCCACCTACGACTTTACCGTTTTCATCTGTAATGAAATCATAAAGTCCGACAGCAGATTCAAGAGTGATTACGCAATAGCCTTTTTTGGTTTCATAGTTGGATAATTCGGTTTTGTGGATAGTGACCTCGTCAAAGTGTTGAGTTCTGTTCATAGATGCGAGGTCTGAAATTATTCCCTGAACCTTATCTTTAATGCTATCTGTTGCAGAAACAGCCTCAAGCTCTCTAAGATTTTTAGCCTCTATCGAATTGAAATATGCACGAAGCATATTTTCGGCCTTTTGGCGAAATTGTGCATAATCAAATTCTGGAAAATCTCGGCTTATTGCTGGCAAAAGTGCATTTGTCATAGCGTGAAGTGACCGAGGAGTTTCTGCAAGACTTTCTTTTGTTTGCTTATATCCTTCAAGCAAGCTATCTGTTCCAAAAGCTTGTCGGGAAAAATCTCTTATTTTTCTCTTTACTTTATATGTAATAACTATTCCAATTATCAATAAGGCACATACTACGCCAAGAAATATCCATGCTCCAGTATTGATATATACCACCCTCATAACTTCATTATAGCGGTCTATTATACTTATTTTTGAAAGATCAGCTTAGTAAATAGTCAGCCACAACACTTTGCTAATATATTATACCGTAAAATTTGTATAATTTCAACTGTTTAATAAAAATATAATAATTTTTACAAATAATGAAATGAATAAAATGTAGGATTATGATATATATGAAATAAATTTAATGATGGCTCGAGCTTTTTTGATATAAGTTTTATATTATTTGACATTTTGTTTTTTATGTAAGAGGTTGAAAATATTTTTTTAGTGATTTTCATATGCTGATGTAGTTATTTATTTTTCCATAACTCTTTTATATAGCTTATTTTTATGGTAGAATTATTTTTAAATGATTTATGAGGTGAGGACTTTGAAAAGGCTTTCGACTTTTATTGCGTTAATTCTTTTTGCTACGGCTGTTGTAGTGCCGAGCTTTAAAGTGCTTGCACTATATGATTATAAAATAGAAAATACTGCTGAGCTTTCTATACCAGATAATATAGGTATAGAAATTCCAAAAACAAATGAAGGTGTCCCTATAATTGGTATAATAATGTGGGCTTTGGTGGCTGTTGTGGCTATGGCGGCTTTGATTGTGATTTTTGCGAATATAAGTGGGGCGAATTCGATAGATAAATCGGTACGCCGAGAACGCTATAAGAAAAAGTCTATGAAAAAAAGCAAGTATTCTAAATATAAATAATGAAGATTTGTATCTACGCTTAGCTGACGCATTTCCCCAAGACACTTAAAAATTTCGCTCAAGCCTTTTTAAAGGCTTGCAGATTCCAAAGGCAGAGCCTTTGGTCGCTCTCCGCAGAGAGCGAAACACCTTTGGGCTTTGCCCAACATTTATTTTTTCTTAAAATCGGCGGATTTTATCCGCCGATTCATTTTCTCGCGTTTTAGCAACATTAGGCGGCGAGCCGCCGCTCCCAAGACGCGGCGGAGTGCCTCCGCTGTCAAGACGCGTAATCGCTCGACAAGTCTCGCTCGACATTTTCAAAATAAGTTTGTTGACGCGGTCGACGAAATTCCCAATGAACTACCGATTAGCTGATGCACTTCCCCAAGACACTCAAAGTTTAGGCGGCGAGCCGCCGCTCCCAAGACGCGGAATCGCTCGACAAGTCTCGCTCGACATTTGCAAGAGAAGTTTGTTGACGCGGTTGAAGAAACTACCGCATAGCTAACAAACTACCCTTAGACAATTAAAAGTTTTGCTCAAGCTTTTTCAAAAGCTTGTGGATTCCAAAGGCGGAGCCTTTGGTGGGTTTTAAGGGCGAAGCCCTTAACATCTCTTGCATTTTAAGGGCGGACTTTGTCCGCCCTTAATGACTAATGTTGCTGACAAAAGAAATTAAACGGCGGACAAAGTCCGCTGTTTAGAGAGCAGAGAATGTTAAGGGCTTCGCCCTTAAAACCCATGAGGGACTCCGTCCCTCAACCCTGCGAGCAGCTTTCACCAGCAAAGCTGGTGTAGAAAAGGCTCGAGCGAAACTTTAAGTGTCTTGGGGTAAGTTGGTAAACTAATCGTAGGGGCAAACTGTTTACGCCCGCATAGTAGATGACCCATCTTGGAAGTATCATTTTACTGCATTGTAACATAAGACAAAGCCTCTGTGTATAATGGCACAGGGGCTTTTTTATGACTGTTACAGCTATTAAAAAAAGACGAAGATTAAAACGCTGGCTTATTATTGTGCTTGTTATATTATTATTGTTTCTTATTTTTCTCGAAATTCGTGTCAGACCAACAGTTTCGGCTATTGCGATTGTTCAGGGAAAAAGACTTTGCACAGAAGTAATAAATGAAGCCGTTTCAGAGGTTATGGACGAATTGGAGCTTTCCTATGAAAAGCTTGCCGAAACTACACGAGCGGAAAGCGGTTCTGTACTCGAAATCACAACAAATATGGCAAATGTCAATAAGCTAAAAACCGAAGTCAGCCTTAGAGTGGGTGAAAAGCTTGAGGATATAAAAAGCCGTAGAATTGATGTTCCAATGGGAACTCTTATGGGACTTAATTTATTATATATGCGTGGACCTGATATTCCTTTACATATCTCTATGTCAGGTAGCACAGAAACAGACTTCGTTTCAGAATTTGAAAGTGGTGGCATTAACCAAACTGTACACAAGCTTTCACTTACTATAACAACTGATATGACGGTTTTAGTTCCGCCGGTAAGTGAAAATACAAGCGTGACAACAACTGTTGTAATTGCAGAAACTATAATTGTCGGTGAAGTTCCGAATTATGCTCTTTATGGAGGTGCAAAAAATATTGCATAATTATTGTTGGAAATTTACATAAAATCACTTGTATTTATTTGTTGCTTGGTGTAAAATATAAAAAGATGATTTACAAAAATTTTTTATGAAATATTTTGGAGGAATCGACAAATGGCAAGCAATACAAATAAATCACTCAAAAATAAGGTTATTTATAGTGTCTATGTCCGTAATCACAGCGAAAGCGGAGATTTTAAAGGAGTTATGAAAGACCTCGATAGAATTAAGCTTCTTGGGGTTGATTATATTTGGTTTATGCCTATCCACCCAATAGGTGAGGTTAATAAAAAAGGTGAGCTGGGCTGTCCTTATTCTATAAGTGACTATCGTGCAGTTAATCCTGAATATGGCACAATGGAAGATTTCAAGGAGCTTGTTTCAGCCATTCACGAAAAGGGTATGAAGTGTATGATTGATGTTGTTTATAATCATACCTCGCATGAATCAGTTCTTAGCAAGGAACACCCTGAGTTTTTCTATAAAAAGCCTGACGGTAGGTTCGGCAACAAGGTTGGCGACTGGACAGATGTTATAGACCTCGATTATACAAACAAAGACCTTTGGGATTATCAGCTTGAAACCCTCAAGATGTGGGCAAAGATTGTAGATGGTTTCCGCTGTGATGTTGCTTCCTTAGTGCCGATTGAATTCTGGAATCGTGCAAGAAAAGAGGTTGCAGAGGTAAATCCTGATTGCCTATGGCTTGCCGAATCCGTTGAATATGGCTTGATTAAATATGCTCGTGATACAGGCTTTAATTGTCTTTCGGATTCGGAGCTTTATCAGGCATTTGATATACTCTATGATTATGATGTTTACCCAAAGTATCTTGCATATGTTGACGGAGAAATTCCTCTCAGCGAATATATAAATGCACTTAATCAGCAAGAGTACATTTATCCTGAAAACTATATAAAGCTCCGTTGTCTTGAAAATCACGATAGAGCAAGAGCAAAAAAGCTTGTCGTTACTGAACAAGAGGTTATCAATTATACAGCGTTTATGTATATGCTAAAGGGTACAGTTCTGCTTTATGCAGGTCAGGAAACAGAAAATACCAATACACCGAGCCTTTTTGATTACGATAAGGTCGATTGGAACACAGGCTTTGACCTTACACCAATTTTGCATAACCTTTATCGTGTAAAGCAAAGTGAGGTTATAACAAACGGTAAATATGAGCTTAAAGCATATGACAGTGAAAATGCTGTAACTATTACATATAAGTCAGATAAGGGCATTGTTTTCGGTGCATTTAGTATGAGATGCTATGAGTGTATAGTTGAGGCAGAGGTTCCGGACGGCGAATATAAGAATAAAATCAATGGCAAGTCAGTTTTCGTCAAGAATGGCGAAATCGAACTTGATGGTTTCCCTGTAATTATAGAGTTCTAAATTATTTTAAGATCTAAGGTATTGCTTTCGGGCGATACCTTTTTTTTAGAAATCGACATATAATTCTAATATAGAAAATAACTTATATTAAAGTTTGGTATAATATTATGTGATTTTTTATTTATTTTTTACTTTTTAGAATTTGGTGATAGATTTTATGAGAATAAGACATAAACCCTGGGCAAGACCGGAATTACTTGAATGTGGTTTCTATATAGATAATCCTGATGACTATAAGGGAAGATGGGCAGAGCTTTACCCCAAAAAACAGCCATTTCATATTGAGCTTGGCTGTGGTAAGGGCGGTTTTATGGCTCAGGCAGCTTATCTTAATCGTGATATAAATTATCTTGCGATTGATATTAAAAACGAAATGCTTGGTCTTGCAAAGCGTAATATTGTAAAAGCTTTTGAAAAGACTAACGAAAAGCCAGAAAATGTTATTTTAACTATCCATAATATTGAGCTTGTTTCTAATATGCTTGGCAAAGAGGATTATGCAGAAAGAATTTACATAAACTTCTGTAATCCTTGGCCTCGTGAAAAGCACAAGAAACGCCGTCTTACACATACCCGACAGCTTATACAATATAGAGATTTTCTTGTTGATGGCGGAGAGATTCATTTCAAGACAGACGATGATGAGCTTTTTGAGGAAAGTCTTGAATATTTTGCAGAATCAGGCTTTGATATAATATATATAACTCGTGATTTGCATAATTCAGGCTATGAACCAAATCTTATGACCGAACACGAAAAGATGTTTTCTGATGAGGGCATAAAGATAAAATTCCTTATTGCGAAAAAAGTTGAACTAAAGGAAATGCCTGTTTTAAAGAAGCCTAAGAGCGGAAAGGAAACGATTGATGTATGAAAAAGCGGATTCTCGCTTTAATTATGGCACTGTCGGTAGCTGTGTTGTCGGGTTGTTCGGCAAGCTTTACTGACGGCGGGAATATGATGCGTCCGCCAAGACCGACTGGTGATAAGGCGGAAATTCAAAATATAATAGAAGAAAAAGCAGGCTCAGGCTTTATATTTGTATATCCACAATCTGGAGATTATCGCTCAGCAGTAACCATGCAGGATTTAGATAATGATGGTTCTGATGAGGCTATTGCGTTATTTTCATCAGGCGGTGAAAATACAAAGCTTAATCTTATGATTATGACCAAAAAGGGAGAATCATGGGAGAGCATTGCAAATATACAAAGTAGTGCCGCAGGTGTTGACAGAATGTTCTTTGCTGATATAAATGGTGATAGTAAGCTTGAACTTTTTATAGGCTGGACTTCTTTTGGAAGCAATGAGAAACAGATAAGTGCATATGCTTTTGATGATGAACATAACCAGATTCGTGAAATGCCAATAGACTCAACATATAATGAGCTTGCTTGTGCAGATTTTGATAATGACAATCAATCAGAGTTAATATTGCTTACTATTGCTAATAAAGATGATGGTTCTCTTGCGAAATTTTTTAAGTATTCTACGAATGAAAAGCGTCCTATGTTGAGTTCATCTGTACCACTTGATGCTGAGCTTACAAGAATTTTAAATGCATGTGTCGGCATGGTAGATTCTAATACAAGAGCTTTGATTATTGATGGTGAAAATCATAGCGGAACGATTTCAACACAAATTATATATTGGGATAGTAAAGAACAGGCTCTTAAAAATCCACTGAGTACAGCATTGCATACCTCTGCAAATACCAATGTATCTACAAGAACAACTTCTACTATAAGCAAAGATATAAATAATGATGGTATAATCGAAATTCCGTCAGTAGCTACTATGCCAGCAGGAAACAAAGAAGATACCTCAACTATATGTAGTCTTACAACATGGAATCAATATCAGCTAAAGACAAATTCATTTAAGGGTATTCTAAATATGATAATCAATTATAAGGACGGTTATTATTTCAAAATGCCTAAAAAATGGATTACAGATAATAAAAATAGCTGGCCTACCTATGTTACGGCAAGGGTTGATAATGAAAATAGAACTCTTTCAGTATATCAATGGCTTTCTGATGAAACAAACACAGGCTATATAGGCGATAAGTTATTTACGATTTATGTCTATTCAAAAAAAGAATGGGATTCCGAAATTTCAAACGAAAAGATTTTGCTGCAAAAAACAGATAACAACTATTATGCCGTTAAAATAGACAATTCTAAAAATAAGCTTTCCCTTAACGAGGAAGAATTAGATGAATGTTTTATGTTGATAAGCTGAAAATTTACGAAAGGATAGGATAGGTATGAAAAATATTCTTGTTGCAGAAGACGAAACTGCCATAAGAGAATTTGTTGTAATTAACCTTGAGCGTGCAGGCTATAATGTTACAGAGGCAGATTGCGGAGAGGCTGCCCTTGAAACATACGAACAAAAGGGTGGAGATTTCGATATTGCCATTCTTGATATTATGATGCCTGGTATGGATGGGCTTCAGGTTTGCAAAGAGCTGAGAAAGAGAAACGGCTCTATCGGAATTATTATGCTCACTGCAAGAACACAGGAAATGGACAAGGTTTCAGGACTTATGCTTGGAGCTGATGACTATGTAACTAAACCGTTCAGTCCGTCAGAGCTTGTTGCAAGAGTTGATGCACTCTATCGCCGAGTTGCTATCGCAGAAATGCGTACAGAAAATAACTTCAAAGAAGAAATCAGGTCAGGCGATTTTGCTCTCAATCTCCGCAACCATACACTCACAAAGCGTGGTCAGCTTATCGACCTTACACAGGTTGAGTTTCAGATTATGGAATATTTCTTTTCAAGTCCAGGAGCGGCTCTTGATAGAGGTGATATTCTCCGTCATGTCTGGGGAGAAAACTATGTCGGTGAAGAAAAAATCGTTGATGTTAATATTCGCCGTTTGCGTATGAAAATAGAGGATAATCCGTCCTCACCAAAAAATATAGTCACCGTATGGGGACTTGGCTACAAATGGGAGGCTTAAAATATGGGTAAGATAGTATTTATGCATTGCGATTTGGATAGCAGTGACGGCAGAACTGTTGAAGGGATAACTCTTGTAGTTGATGGCGATGTCAAAACTGTTCTTGATTATATTCTTATGGAAAAGGGCGATGAATTTAAGAGTCGTACCGAAATCGTAAATCACGCACTTATGGATGGTCTAAAAATTCTGACTGATGAGATTAAATCAAGCAAGAATGAAAATATTGCTCCTAAGAAAAAATGATAATTACACACTAAGTCTTTAAAGTTGTATTCTTTTTAAATTCGGGAGGTCTGTTTTTTGAAAGGTATTACAAAAAGATGGCTTATAAACAGCATGGGTGTAATTATGGCAATACTCCTGCTTATTGTAGTTATCTTTGCACTTTTTGTGCAGTCGTTTTATTACAATGGAATAATGCAGACTATAAGTGGTCGCTCATCAGAGTTTGCAAATATGTTTAATAAACCAGATGAATTTATCTCTACTGCGAGAGTTTATGTCGAGAATTTTCCCGATAAAGAGCTTATGGAGCTTATGGTAATAAACTCAAACGGTGATGTTGTTATAACTTCTACGGGCTTTGAGCCAGATAAAGAACAGGTTATGCCTGATTATGAACAGGCTAAGTATGAAAAAAGCGAATATACTACTTGGACAGGCAAACTTAATTCGGGCGAAAATGTTATGGCTCTCACCAGAATGATTTATGGAAATGATGATGAATATGTCGGAGCAGTGCGTTATATAGTTTCTCTTGAGGAGGCAGACAGACGGATATTCATAACAATATCGGGAATTTCACTCGTTGGACTTCTGGTGCTTTTCTTGATAATTATATCGAGTACATATTTTTTGCGCTCAATCGTCAAGCCTGTTCGTGAAATAGGAGATACAGCAAAGCGAATTGCTCAAGGTGATTTTAACGCAAGAATCGGAAAATTCTATGATGACGAAATCGGCGAGCTTTGCGACACCATAAATTATATGGCAGGTGAACTCGGAAACGCTGAAAAAATGAAAAATGACTTCATTTCATCAGTTTCTCACGAACTCAGAACACCGCTCACCGCCATTAAAGGCTGGGCGGAAACTATGCAGATGGGCGGTTCTTGTGACGCTAAGACTATGGAAAAGGGCTTGAAGATTATCGTTAATGAATCTGAGCGTCTTAGCGGAATAGTTGAGGAACTTCTCGACTTCTCAAGAATACAGAATAACCGAATGGTTCTTAAAATGGATAAGATAGATATTCTTGCAGAGATTGACGAAGCCATATATATGCTCAGAGAAAGGGCTTTGAGTGAGAATAAACATCTTATATATGAAGAGCCTGAAATATTGCCAGCTGTACTTGGCGATAAGAATAGACTAAGACAGGTATTTATAAATATAATAGATAATGCCCTAAAATACACACCAGAGGGTGGCATTATCAATATTGAGGTATCACAAGTTGAAGAAAATATTGTTATTAAAATTTCTGATAATGGTTGTGGCATACCAGCAAGGCACTTATCTAAGGTTAAGGAAAAATTTTATAAGGCAAATCAGACGCAGAGAGGTTCAGGCATAGGACTTGCTGTTGCTGATGAGATAGTAAAGCTACATTCAGGAACATTAGATATTGCAAGTACAGAGGGAGTAGGAACAGTAGTTTCTATTTCAATACCGATTTTAAAAGAAGAATCAGAAGAACCAAAAGAAATAATTGTTAAGTAATAAATGGCTACGAATAGCAAAATTGTCGAGCGGTTGAAGACAGTTTGTTCCTACATTTTCACTATGAGTTCGCTCTATCGTTAGTTCATTGGCAATTACTTTGTTTATAGCAACAAATTGCAAGGAGGGTAATAGGATTGGAAAAAAGAGAAAAAACAAAGCTGATAACCTCGATTGGTGGTCAGGCTCTTCTGGAAGGTATAATGATGAGAGGCCCGAAGAAAACTGCTATTGCAGTCAGAAGAGCTGACGGAGAAATTTTGCTTGAAGAAATGGAACCACTTGGTCTTGGTAAAAAGGCTAAAATATTAAGAGTGCCTATTATAAGAGGTATCGTCAATATGATAGACTCTTTCGGAACAGGCTATAAGGCTCTTATGAGGTCGGCAGAATTGGCTGTTGATGATGTAGAAGAAACGCCTGAAGAAGAAATGAGCAAATTTGAGAAGTGGATTGACGATAAATTCGGAGATAAATTCCTCAAAATCTTTATGGGCATTGCAATGGTTATTTCTATTGCTTTTTGCGTGGCACTGTTCTTTTTTGTACCAGCTTGGCTTTTTAACCTCTTGCAGATGATTCCAAATTCAGAATGGCTCGGAAGCCATATGATTTACCGTTCAGTATTCGAGGGCTTTATAAGAATACTGCTTTTCCTCGGATATATGGCACTTTGCTTACTTAATAAAGATGTCAGACGCCTATACAAATATCACGGTGCAGAGCATAAGACAATTTTTTGCTATGAATATGGTCTTGACCTCACTGTTGAGAATGTTATGAAGCAAAGAAGATTCCACCCAAGATGCGGAACAAGCTTTATTATAATTATACTTATTCTCGGAATATTTGTTGGTTGTTTCATACCATTTACAAATCCTTTTATAAGAACACTTACAAAAGTCCTTTGTATTCCGTTAGTCGTAGGTTTAGGCTATGAACTTATCAAAGTATGTGGCAGACACGACAATATAATCACTCGTATAATTTCCGCACCGGGTATGTGGATGCAACATCTTACCACAAAAGAGCCTGACCCTGATATGGCTGAGGTTGCTATCAAGGCTATGCAGTATGTAATTCCTGAAAACGGAGAGGACAGAATCGGATGACATTGTCGGAGCTTTACAGAAAAGCAAGGTCAGATTTTCGCAATGCAGAAATAGATAGCCCGCAATATGATGCAATGTGCCTTATAGAGCATTTTTTTGGTGTGAATCGTGCAGAGCTTGTGGTTAAGGGCGATAAATCACCAAAAGCAGAGATAGAAGCGGAATTCCTTACAGCTGTTGAAAAGCGTTCATCGGGCTATCCCTTGCAATATATTCTCGGAGAATGGACTTTTATGGATATTCCGCTTTTTGTGGGCGAGGGTGTTCTTATTCCGAGAGATGATACAGAAATTTTAGTGCGAGAGGCAATAAAGCGTGTCAGGGGCGTTGAAAATCCAAAAATAATAGACCTTTGCAGTGGAACTGGAGCGGTGGCTATTGCTCTTGCAAAGGCTTATCCAAAGGCTGAAATTCTTGCAGTAGAGCTTTCAGATAAGGCTTTTAGCTATCTCAAAGAAAATATAAAGCGTAATGCTTGCGAAAATATCAAAGCCATAAAGGGCGATGTATTCAGGCTTTATGAGGAATTTTCAGATAGTGGGTTTGATGCAGTTCTTTCAAACCCTCCGTATATAAAAACAGATATTATAGCAACTCTTGCAAAAGAAGTTCAGCACGAACCTAAGCTTGCACTTGACGGTGGAAAAGACGGAATGATTTTCTATAATTCTATTATAGAAAATTGGAAAGGTAAGGTTAAGAGAAACGGCTTTATCGGTGTCGAGATTGGTGAAGATTTGACAAATGAGATTGTTAAACTTTTCAAGGAAAATAATTTTGAAGATGTTTATGTATTGAAAGATATGGCAGGCTTGGATAGGGCAGTTTTCGGAACAGTGCATTAAAATATCGAAAATTTGTTCTTGAAATGCTTGTCATAATTTTGATGAGATGATATAATAAACCTATGATAAGCTTATGCACTTCCCCAAGAAACTTAAAAGTTTCGCTCGAGCCTTTTTAAAGGCTCGCAGGGTTGAGGGACGGAGTCCCTCATAGGTTTTAAGGGCAACGCCCTTAAC
>OBJG01000285.1_pt1 | contig 59793 bp, 50 predicted proteins | sample 1517941 | NCBI WGS metagenome assembly OBJG01 (sample SAMN04571712, study PRJEB22368) | human gut metagenome | biome: human gut; material: stool | host: Homo sapiens | place: Luxembourg | collected 2012-09-21
CGCCCCAACAAGATCACTTGGAAAACTCGCAAGAGTTTGAGAAGTGAAGTCCCGGATGGACAGGAAATTTTCAAGAATTGAAAATTTGTGGCCACGGGACGGTTCTTGCCCTCTACCGCTGCGCTCAAAACGTATTTTTAACAAATGTTTCCGAATTGTTAAGACGCAAAAATAAGTAGAGAGTTCCGCTGCTCGTGTATGTTGATCACCGTTTGCTCCGAACGAAGTTCCTGCCCCTGTTTCGCAGCGGCGTTGACGGAAAGTCGGTATCACGTTCGGTCGGCTCATGAAATTTTCAAGGTACGTTTCCCATAAAGAAAAATACCGCCCAAGCAGCGCAGCGATGGATTTTGTCGGGGTGAATCGGCGGCAAAATGAATCGGGTGTGTTGCGGGGCGGTTAATCTTTCAGGGATGATCCACGGCGAGGCAGTGTTCAAAATGAACACGACCACATCTTGTGGAAAGGTTCAAACCAATCCACAAGAGCAGTGGGATTTACAAGAAAAATACCACTGTGTACAGAATTCGTCAAGAGGGTTTTGAAAAATTTATGATAGTAAAGTGGAGAGAGTAGGACTTATTTTATCGTGCAATCCCTGCCTTACGCCTGATTGATCTGGCTCAGGATGCCATTCAGCTGCTCCTCGGTCAGGACGTGAAAATCCACCAGCGTATTCAGCTGAATTCCGCTCATCATGGCAGAAACCTGACCTTGCAGCCGGGAACCCATACCCTGTAACGCAAAAATATTCCCCACAAAACATAACGCCCCACACCGGAAGAAGTAACCGGTGCGGGGCGTTGTGTTTTATGGGGGACAATGAGGAAGAAAAATGATGAGGAAATGGCAGATCAGAATTTTTGTGCTAGATACTTTGCACTGAGCTGGAAGTTCTTACAATAGGTTCGTTTTATCGAATCACTCCCTGGAAATGCCCTGCAATACACGGTTCAGCTGCTTGATGTCCTCTTCCGAAGTGCCTGCCTGCATCAGCATGGATTGAATGGTCATCCGCTGCATGGCACGCTCCATCATGGCCACCAGAGCCGGATTGTCCTTCACGGCGGCAGCAACGTCTCCGCGGGAAGCAGCGGCCTTTTCCCGGATCTGCTTCAGGATGGGACCGGCTTTCGGGTCTGCCATGGCGGCAGCCATGTTGTCCTTCACCGACCAGCAGCTTTCGTCCAGCTCGCCGTCAAACCAGTTGGTCACGTTCTTGCGGTTGTCCATGGCGTAATCCGGGTTGGGGGCGTCCACCTTGTTCACCAGGATCACGCTGCTGTGCTCACCGGAGCGTGCCTCAATGCTGTGCTTGCCGGTAATGGGCAGCTGGAAGGTGAACACTTTGTCGCCCTGCTTGGTCTCCACCAGCTGACCGTCCTTGTACAGCGAGACCTCCGGCAGATTGGAGTAGACCTTGATCTCGGTCACATCCTCGGCGCGGTCCACATAGCGGCTGCCGCACAGGTGCACGAACGGCTCTTTGCTCCAATAGGCCTTGTAGAGATAGAAGGGGTCTTTTTTGATCTTGCGGTCAAAGGTGACAAGTCCCTTCTGGTTCTCGCCGTGCTTGCCGCCCTCATCACGGCCATCGGCGGCAAAATCAAACATATTCCACACATGCGTCGCCCACAGCCAAGGACGGTCGGCAATCATCTTTGCAATGTGCTCGTGGTAAACGCACTGATAACTCTCGGTGTAGTCGCCTTTTTCCGGGTGGCTGCTCTGGTACTGGGGGTTGGCGTCTGCGCCATACTCCGAAAAGCCGATGCAGCGGTCCGGGAAATCGGCATGGTATTTGTCAAAGAACTCGTCGTTCTGCTCCAATTCGCCCAGATACCAGCCGAAGTAGAGGTTGTAGCTGTTCACATCGGGAATTTCCAGAATGGGACTGGTGGTCTCCAGCATAAACACATTTGCCATGGTGGTCTTGCGGGTGGGGTCCAGCTTGTGCGCCAGTTCGTTCAGCAGACGGTGGTTTTCCAGCAGATCCTCGTTGACAGCAGAAGCAGCGGTGATCTCGTTGGACAAGCCCCACACGGCAATGCAGGGGTGGTTGTAGTTCTGGACGATCAGCTCTTCCATCTGGGTCAGGGTGTTGGCACGGCCGTTGGTCATGTGCATGGTGATGTAGGGGATCTCTGCCCAGATAACAAGACCCTTTTCATCACACAGGTCGTAGAAATACGGTGCGTGCTGATAGTGTGCCAGCCGGATGGTGTTGGCGCCCATTTCCAGAATGATGGAGATATCCTCCTCCATCATTTCGTTGGTCAGGGCATTGCCCGCACCCTTACGGTCCTGGTGGCGGGAAACACCACGCAGCGGGTAACTGCGTCCATTCAGATGAAATCCCTTCTGGGGGTCGATCTCAAACTTGCGGCAGCCGAACCGGGCGGAGGTCTCCTCACCATTGTCCAGCTTGGCAGATACGGTGTAGAGGAAGGGGTCGTCCACGCCATCCCACAGATGGGCGTTGTTCAGCGTGAAAACAACCTTTGCGGTGCCCTTTTCCACCGGGGCGGTGAGGGTCTGACCCTCCAGTGCAAAGGTCACGTTCTGTGCGCCCACCACGGCGGCTTCCACGGTGACCTCAGAGGTCTTGGCAGCAAGATCGGTGACGATGGGGGTCACCTTCAGTGCCGGTGCGCCATTAGCGGGCAGGGCAAAGTGCTCTGCCGGGACGATATGCAGGGTCACATCCCGGTAAATACCGCCGTAGAAGGTAAAATCGGCTTTCTGGGGATACACGGTGTCGTTGTCGCGGTTGTCCACGGAAATGGCCAGCAGATTTTCCTCTTTGAGGTGGTCGGTCAGGTCCACCCGGAAGGTGGAGTAGCCTCCCTTGTGCTCGGCCAGCTTTTCACCGTTCAGGTAGACGGCGGCGGTCATGGCTGCGCCATCCAGCTGCAAAACAGCCTTGCCGCCTGCCGGGATGGCGGGCTTTTCCAGTGCCAGCGTATACCAGCAGGTGCCGCGGTAGTAATCGTTGCCGCCGTCCTGACCGTCCACCGCGTTCCATGTGTGGGGCAGGGCAACGGCCTCACCCATAACAGCGGTGGGGATGCCGGGGTTCTCCTTGGTAAAATGCCAGTCGCTCTGATTCAACAGGATGGTCTTGCTCATGGTAAAAACTCCTTTATATTTATAAAAGATGGATAGAATCAGCAAAAACCGAAAGAGCGTATGAATCCTTTCGGTCTTTGCGGGGTGTTACTGCATATTCTCTGCAATTACTTCATGACGAAGGGCGTCTTTTTTATCTGCGATGCGCTTCTGGACGTTGACCATTTCTTCCTTGGTCAGCGGGCAGCCCGGCATGGCGATCAGGGTGATGACCCAGCCCAGCATCGGCAGACCGTACTTGATGGCAAGGGTCATCCAGAAGATGCCGCTGGTGTAGGGATCCGTGGGCTGGGGCATGGTGGTGGTGTAACCCAGAAGGGCGACCGCACCGGTGGCGATGACAGCAGCCACCGAGGTGATGAGCTTATCGATCAGGCTGTAAGTGCCGGAGACAACCGCCGGGATGTAACGGCCGCTGCGGTCCAGCTCGTAGTCGATGGTATCAGCCATGTAAGAGTTGTTGGAGGTGGTGATGCACATGTTGGAGCCGTTCTGCAGCAGGGTCAGCAGGACGTAAACGATCATGTTCCAGCTGCCGATCACACCGATCTGACGAGTGTCGGTAAAGATGAAGAACAGGATCAGCACAGAGGTGATGGCCATGCTGACGCAGGTCCAGGTCACGATGCCCTTCTTGCTGCCTTTTTTGCCTACATACTTTGCACCGAAGGCCGCAAAGAAGATGGAAGGCACCATGCTGATCATGCTAAGGGTGGTAGCAAGACCCATGTTGCCGATGAGGATGCCGTTCAGCATCGTGTTGATGATGGCCTGGCTGCCTACCTGCTGTGCCAGCTTATCGGAAGCGTGGGAGGCAACATAGCACTGCAGGGGCTTGTTGTGTTTGAACACCTCAAGAATATCCGCAACCTTCAGCGGTTCGTGATTTTTGCTGATGCCCTCAAAGTTTTCGGGCTTATCGTAGGCGGAGATGCCGGCACAGACAATCAGGGTGCCGATGCCGGCAATGATCAGGACGATGGTGCAGACCGTGCTGAGGAAGCCCTGATTGAAGGTGCCGCCGCACTTGGGCAGGATGACGGTGTAGACCAGCATGCTCATGCCCATGGGCACGAAGTAGTTCAGCGCAGTGGTCCAGACACCGATGGTGGGACGCTGGCGGGGATCGTTGGTCATAATAGCCGGCAGGGTCTGGATGGTCATGTTGGTGACGGTATAGCCGATAATATAAATAATGTAGGTCAAAACGAACACCGGCAGGCCGAAGCCCTTGCTGGAACACAGGTTGAACATACACAGCAGGCCCACCGCTTCGATCAGGTAGCCGCTGATCAGCAGAACGCGCAGCTTGCCGAAACGGGTGTTGACGCGGTCGTAGACGAATGCCAGCATCGGATCGGTGAAGGCGTCCAGAATGCGGGCCAGCATCAGGATGATGCCAACGGTTGCAGTGGTGATGCCGTAGCCGATGCTGGCAGAATAACTTGCCATACCGATCAGGGAGTAGACGCTCATGCCCACAAAGGCGTTGCAGGCATAACAGATGATCTGCCATGTTTTGGCGCGGCGGTACTGGACGTCGTCTACCTCACTGGCACTGGGTTTCTTTTGGAACATAATGTTTTTCCTCCTTTTTGTGTGAACTGAGTTCTGCTTTTTCTGACACCAGAATAACAGAATGCAATAGGTACTGCCAGACAAAAAATTGGAATTAAGGATAAAAATTCGTGTAGTTCTGACCGCTCAACGAAAAATTTACCAATAACGTGAAAAATTATCCTTTTTGCTCCGCACAGACCTGTTACAATAGGCACAGAGAAAACACGGCTTCTGATAAAAAGGAGAATCATCATGCTGCCATGGAGAATGCACAGGTGTTCGGCATACCCCAGCCGCAGATCTTTGTCAGCGAGCGCACCCCGGAGGGCGCAGAACTGACCCAGATGGATTACGAGGTCTATCCGCAGGCACTGGAACACGTCCTCCGCAAGGTGGCAGAAGCATTCAAGGGCGACCTCATGGTCACCGAAAACGGCATTGCCACCGCTGAGGACACCCGCCGTGTGGCGTTTATCCGACAGGCACTGGAGGGCGTACAGCATTGCATCGCCGACGGCATCCCGGTGAAGGGCTACTTCCATTGGAGCCTGATGGATAATTTTGAGTGGCAGAAGGGCTATGCCATGCAGTTCGGCCTGATCGCCGTGAACCGTGAAACTATGGAACGGACCGCAAAGCCCAGCCTTGCGATGCTGGGGGAGTATTGCGGAGCTTGAGAGGGGGTTCCGGGCATCGGTAGAAAAAACGGCGGAAGTATGATATACTGGCTCTATCAATGAGCCAATGAGCCGGAGGGGTTACACATGAATGTTCTCCAGAATATGATGCTGTTTTCCGAGCTTGTCCAGTGCGGCGGAAATGTATATACATGGTGCTATGATGCACAGGGGAAGCTCTTGCGGAGCAACTGCCCGGACGAGGCATTTCTTTCCAGTGCATTTGAACTGTTCGGTTGCAAACAGCGGATGCTGGAGCATGGGAACCGGGACGATGTGCCCGTTACCTTGGGGACGGCATTGGGTCTTTTGTGGGGCACAGCCTTTGAAAAGGAAGAGGGAAAACTGAAGCGTGTCTGGGTCATCGGGCCGGTGTTCCATCGGGATGTGACAATGCGCGGGATCGAGGAAGGGCTGAAATATTACAGCAAGCTGGAGATCAGTGTGGCATGGACGATCCAACTTTACAAAGCCCTTGAAAAAGTTCCTACCCTGCAAAACACCATTATGAACCGCTATCTGCTGATGATGCACTACTGCCTGACCGGGCAGCGGCTGGAGTTGAGCGATGTGAACAGCAGTGCAGCACAGGACGAACGGCTGAAAAGCGATGCGATTCCCCATGACCGGCATAAGATCTGGATGGCGGAGCAGGGAATGCTGCAAATGGTTCGCACCGGAGACCTGAATTACAAGCAGGCGCTTTCCAACAGTATGAGCATGAGCGCAGGCGTGCCGGTGCAGAGCAGCGATGTTCTGCGCCAGAGTAAGACTTCCGTCATCGTGTTCACCTCGCTGGTGTGCCGTGCCGCCATTGAGGGCGGTCTTTCCCCGGAGGAGGCGTACTCCCTGGGGGACAGCTACATTCAGACGGCAGAAGCGGCAAAATCGTTGGATGAGCTGCACCCGCTTGCAATGATGATGTACGATGATTTCATCCGGCGTGTCCACAAACACCGGACGAACCCCAACCTCAGTATGCAAATCCAGAAATGTGTGGATTATATCGAGATGAATCTGGACAAAAAGATCATAGCGGAAGATCTTGCCGCCCTGGTGGGCTACACGGAATATTACCTCACTCACAAATTCAAGGAAGAAACCGGTCTGAGCGTCACGAACTATGTGAAGTTTGCAAAGGTCGAACGTGCGAAAGTTCTGCTGAAAAGCACACCGCTCAGCGTCCGGGAAATCTCCGAGCAGCTTGGCTTTGCCACCCGCAATTATTTCAGCGCGGTCTTTCAGCAAGTCACCGGAAAAACGCCTATGGAGTTCCGGGAAAAATAAAGCAGAACAGGCATCTTGTGTTACCGCTTGGCGGTATCGGACAGGATGCCTGTTCTGCTATGATGAAGAAAAATGGGGGAGAATGGCTCAGTTAAGGAACTTCTCGTTCAGGGTCACGCCAAAGTCGTGAGCAATGGCGCGCAGGTCGTCGTCGGTGATGGTCTGCCGGATGATGCCGCCGCCCATGGAGAGCACCTTGACGTAAATTTCTGCGCTCTTTTCGATGGTGTGGGTCAGACCGAAGGTGATGTCAAAGTCCGGGCCGGAGGCAAACAGACCGTGCTGTGCCCAGATGGCGGCCTGATATCTTCTGTTTTATACCCTGCGTGGTGCGGGGCTCATTCGAGCAGGGGGAAAGCCATATGGTACTCAGCACCGTGGACAGCATGGTGACCACCGGATTGGCTCTCCACGAAATGCTTGCCTTATGTGCACAGAGCATTCTTGCAGAAGCTGAAACCACCAGCGCACGGCAGGTCATTTTGCAGGCAGTGGAGACCCTGCGCAAAAATTACCAGAAGGAACTTTGCCTTGCCGACCTGCTGGCAGAGGCACACATGAGCAAAAGTTATTTTCTGCGCCTGTTCCGGCGGTATATGGGCACGACACCATATAATTACCTCGTCAACTTCCGCATCACACAGGCAAAGGAGCTGCTTGTCCTCACCGACCACAGCGTCAGCGAAATTGCACAGAAGGTAGGCTTTGGGGATGCCAGCAACTTTTCCACCCGCTTTGCAAAAGCCACCGGGCAAAGCCCTCTGCAATACCGCAAAAGTGCGCTGAAGCCGCTGGAGGGGGCACGGTGAGCGGAGGAATTGTGTCAAAATGACACAATTCCTCCGGGTGCTTTCATAGAACCATGGAATGTGAATGTTTTGCCTTTAAAGAGCGTTCGTTTTTTTGATGAATCTTATGAGAAACGTAAAAAATGCTTGCAATCATCTGTAAAATGTGGTGTATCCATTATACGAAACATTGCTTTGAAAAAACGATTCACCGTTCAATGATGTATAAATGGGAGGTGCCTGCCATGATCGCCGTGATCTATGCCCGCTATTCTACTGACAGTCAGCGCGAAGAATCCATTGAAGGTCAGATTCGTGAATGTACGGCTTATGCAGAGAAGAACGGCATCACCATCGTCAAGCACTACATTGACCGTGCCATCTCTGCCAAGACGGACAACCGCCCGGAGTTTCAGCAGATGATCAAAGACAGCGACAAAAAGCTGTTTGACATCGTGCTGGTCTGGAAGCTGGACCGTTTTGCCCGGAACCGCTACGACAGTGCCCGGTATAAGACCCAGCTGAAAAAGAATGGTGTCAAGCTTATGTCTGCCACCGAGATCATTTCGGATGGCCCGGAAGGCATCATTCTGGAATCGGTGCTTGAAGGCTACGCCGAATACTACTCGGCTGACCTGTCTGAAAAGGTCGTGCGCGGCATGACCGAGAACGCTCTCAAGGGCATTTATAATGGCGGCACGATTCCGTTCGGCTACATGATCGATGAGACCCGGCATTACCAGCCCGACCCGTTGTTGGCTCCGTATGTGGAGCAGACGTTCCAGAAGTATGTGGACGGTGCGACCATGACTGACCTGCGGGATTGGTTGAAGGCGCACAACATCAAAAATTCGATGGGCGGGGAGATGTCCTATAACACGATTCAGCGGATGCTGAGTAATCGCCGGTACATCGGCGAATTGCGTTTGCGGGATGTGGTACAGCCCAATGCGATCCCGGCATTGGTATCAGGTGAACTTGTCGGGGCAAGGCCCCTCCATCTTGCTACGCAAGACCGTTCTGTCGCTTAAAAGCCCCGCTGGGGCTTTCATTGCTCCGCTTCGCTGCGCAAACGCGAACCTGTTCAACAAGGTGCAGGAAAAGCTGGCGAAAAACAAAAAAGCCCCTGCCCGTCATAAGGCAGAGGAAAGCTATCTGCTCACCACCAAGCTGTACTGCGGTAAGTGCGGAGCGCTGATGTTCGGAGAAAGCGGTGTCAGCCATACCGGGAAGATGTACACCTATTACAAGTGTGCTGCTGCCAAGAAGAAAAAGACCTGCGATAAAAAGGCTGTGCGGAAACAGTGGCTGGAAGATCTGGTTGTCAACGAAACCATGAAACTGGTGGAAGACGATGCTTCCATGAATGCAATTATCGCCAAGGTTATGGAACTGCAAAATCAGGAGAGCACCGACCTGCCTATCTACGAAAAGCAGCTGCGGGAAACGGAAGTCGGCATCACCAATATGCTGAACGCCATCCAGATGGGCATTCTGACCAGCTCCACCAAGGAGCGGCTGGAAGCTCTGGAAGAGCAGAGGAAGGAACTGCAAGCCCGCATTGCAGAGGAACGGCTGGCAAAACCGAAGATGAAAGAAGAATTCGTCCGGTTCTGGCTGCTCCGTTTCCGCAAGCTGGATATGACCCAGCCGGAGCAGCGGCAGGCGCTGGTGGATACCTTCATCAATGCCATCTATCTCTACGATGATAAGGTACTTATTACCTTTAACTATAAGGAAGGTACAGAAACGGTCGCTTTCGGGGAAGCCGTGAAAGCGGAGAAAAGTTCGGATATGAGTGCGCGAGGTGCACCAGATATTGAACGTCAAATCGTAAGATTTGGCGTTCTTTCTTTATGTAGGAAAGCGGCTGCACACTTTCTGCACACCATTTGCACATTTGCCCGAATCAGGGGCTTTTCTGCGCAAGGTTTGCACAGCCTGCTTTCCTTTGCATAAGAAGAGATTTTAGGCGAACAAGGCTCTCGTCAATTCTCTGCGTTCGTCTGCGTCCATCAGCCGGATGGCTTCAAGGATCTCCTTACCGGAGATTTTTGTTGCCGCCGGCTTTTCGTTTTGCCGGGGCTGGGATGCTGCCGGGGCCAGGTCTTGGGAATAGAAGTTGGCTTCGATCTTCTCGGTCAGCTCCAACCGGGGCTTGTCCTGCGTGTGGGCGTAGGTGTCCATCAGGACAGCAGCCGTTGCGTGGCCTGTGTTGCCCTGAACAGACTTGAAGTCACCGTCCGACTGCAAGAGCTGGTAGGTGGCACTGGAGTGCCGCAGACCGTGGAACACGATCTGCTCAAACTCCGAGTGCTCTGCCCGCCATAACCGGTACCATTTTGTCAGCAACTCCGGCGCAATGGGCAGACCATCCGGGAGCCGGAACAGCTGCCCGCAGTTGCTGTACTTCTCCGGGGCGTTCTGCTCATCCTGTTTGAGCTTTTCAAGCCATGCTTGAAGTTCCTCTTTCAGAGGTTTGGTCATATACAGGATGCAGTTCGATTTCTTGGTCTTGGGCTTTTTCAGGATGAGAGAGGACTTGCTGCCCTCACGCCTATCCGGGAAGGTGTAGTAGACCTGCTTGGGGTCGAGCTTTCCCAGAGCGTCCTTGTTGGCCCTCTGCATGGTCTTGCTGACCGAGATGGCGGCATCAAAATCCAGATCACTCGGCTGTAAGCCGAGAATTTCGCCCTCACGGAGCGAAAGGATCATGCTCATATGCACCGCCAGATGAAGAGCGGGGTTCTCGATGGTCTGCAAGGCCGCCAGCATGGTTTTCTCGTCCCAGATGGTGCGCTCCTCGATATTGACCTTGGGGGCATCACGGGGCAGGGGAATCTTGTGGATCAAGTCCCATTCCACCGCATAGGAAAATGCGGTCTTGAGCAGCGTGTGGACTTCGTGGATAGAGGTGCTGGACAGCAGCCGCTTCTTCTGCTTCTTGGACAGGTCCTGCTTCACACCGTGCACATACTGCCCGCAGGGGGTCTTGGCAAGGGTGGAATAGAACTTCTCAATGTCGTAGGTTCGCAGCTCCTGTACCTTCCGCTTCCCGATATACGGCACGATAAGGTTCTGCACCATCGCCACAGACTGGGTGTAGGTCTTGGGAGACCATTTGTGTTTGGTGGACTGGATCGGAATCCATTTGTACAGCATCTCCTCCACCGTCATGGTGTCGGGGACGAGGAATGTGCCGTCCAGCAATTCTTTCTCGACCGTGATCTTTCGCTCCTGCGCCTCCTTTTTGGTCTTGAAACTCTCCCATCCCTCGCAGGGCTTGCCGGAATGGTCTTTGTACTTGTAACGGACGGAGTAAGAATCTCCGCGCTTTAGGATAGATGCCATAGATTACCTCCCTCAGACCGCCGCAAACCAGCTGTCGAAACTCTGCTTGTTCACCCGGAGGCTGGTGCCGATGCGCAGCACCCGAAAATCCTTCGTGGTGTTGCACAGGTTGTACGCAGCGCGAGGAGAAATCGCCAAAAGCTGGGCGATTTCCTCCACCCGGTAAACAAGAGGCTCGTGCTTGGCTGCTTTGGTCTGGGCAGAAGATTCAATGGCAGGGGATTTGGACACTTCCATTGTAGCGAGGTTTGAGTCCGTTTGCAAGGACTTATTCGTATAATCTTTATATTTCACATCTTCGGTCATGTCAGGCCGCTTCATATTCATAGGCAGACCTCCGTTTCCTTGTAACCGGGTGCCGGGGCAGAAAGTGCCAGCTTTCTGCCCCAAACGCTCCCGATGAGGTTCAGATTTCCGAGTGCCCCTCTTGTGTGTGGGGTTGTGCCGATGGTTTGTTTTGCGCCTGTTCTGCCTGCAAACGGCTCAATAGTTGCAGAACGGAATCCCGTGCTTTCTCCTTGACTTGTTTCTTGCCTTTCTGCCGAACTTCCGGCTTGAGCAGCTTCTCTTGCAGACGTGTAGCGGTGGTCTGCATGGTCTTGAGGAACTTGTCCAGCACGGTGTCCAACCGATGGGCGGCGTACTCTCTCGTGGCCTGCGGAGCCTTGCGTTCCGGGGACAGCACCCACTTTTTCGTGTCCTCGATCATCCGCATATCCTCTTTCCGGGTCTCGGTGCGTACCACGTCCGTCACGACCTCCACCGCCTTGTCGTAAGCCACTGCCGAAACATCTTCCAGCAGGGTCTCCGTACCGCAACTGTGCTTTTGCTCTTAGACACATCGATACCAACGGCGGTAATAACAGCAACTTCCATTTTTCTGATCTCCTTTAATGCCGGTTCCGCCTATGCCCATTACCGATTCAGCTTGCTTTGTTACACGAATGTACGGCAACATTTTTATCTGCCGACAACTCAACCTGCGTCAATCGAACGCTGCAATGGAGATGGCGGAAAACAGTTTGCGCGTACAGAAAAACAATGTGGTCAATTTGACCACATTGTTTTCTGGTAACTGAGGAATCAACGTTTAGCCGTTCTCCCTGCATGGCTTTCCTGCCCCCTTCCGGCGGCGTTTTCCGGCTCGCTCTTGCGAGGTCATCGCCGGGTATCCCATGCAGACGGTCATGCGGTTTTCAAGGTCCAACGGGCAAAACGGCAACAAAAAAGCCGTCACAAAACAGACCAGCCCTGCCTTCGCTTTTTCTGGAAGGTCATGCTAGTCGGTTATGTAACGGCTGAAAGCCAAAATGTTCAGCCCCGCAGGGCCTGAACGAATATGTAAAAATATGTTATATTCAATTGTTGGGATAGATTACCACAAAAATCGAGCTGTGTCAACGTGAACTTGTCGGGGCAAGGCCCCTCCATCTTGCTGCGCAAGACCGTTCTGTCGCTTAAAAGCCCCACTGGGGCTTTCATTGCTCCGCTGCGCTGCGCAAACGCGAACTTTTGAGAATACGTCACTTTCGGTAGTGTGTAAGAAAAAACGAGGGAAACTTTGGCAAAAAGAGAGAGGGCTGGACGGTGCCAGCCCTCTTGACAAAGAATAAAGATGAAAGTTGCATCGAAACACAATGTAAGGGAATATAAGGCACTAGAACAGGGACGGTATTTGCCCCTGTTAGGTTTCACGAAGGATAAAAGGCCAATTAAAATTACTTGACGAAATGGAGGCAGGCATGCTATGCTGTGTGTATACACTTTTATACACTATGGGAATGGAGCGGCGTATGACCAAGAAAGAGGAAGTGGTTTCCTGTGTGCAGCGGCTGGCGGCCGCTGCTCCGGAAAAACGGGAAGTTGGCGTGACCACACAGGAACTGGCAGAACAGCTGCAAATGCAGCGCTCTAACCTGAGCACTCTGCTCAACGAGCTGGTGGCAGATGGGAAGATGGAAAAGCTGCCGGGTCGTCCGGTGCACTACCGGCCGCTGATGGCAGGGAATACACCGAGGGGCGAGACTTCCTGCTTCAAGATACTGGACAGTTGCGAGGGCAGTTTGAGGCCCATGATTCAGATGGCAAAGGCAGCGATTCTTTACCCGGATCACAGCCTGAATACCCTGATCGAAGGCCCTTCCGGTTCGGGCAAGACTACATTTGGCTACCTGATGTACCAGTTCGCTTGCGAGAATAAGGTGCTCCCGGTGGGTGCGCCCTTTGAACGTTTCAGCTGCCACTATTATGACGATCAGGAGGAAAAAGCATACAGCCGCCTGTTTGGTGCAGGCGAAGCACTGGAAAAGGCCAAGGGTGGGATGCTGTTTCTGGATAACGTCGAATATCTACCGGTGGGCTGCCGGGAACATTTGCTCGATCTGATCGAGAATGACGATGCTGTGCTGCGAGATATCATTCTGGTGTGTTCCCTGCAGGATAAAGCCCGTGCTTCGGTCAAGGATGCCTACACGGCTCGCTTTTCCGCCCGGATCGAATTGCAGCCGCTGCAAAACTGGCAGCTGGGGGAGCGTTTTGCGCTGGTGCAGCAGTTCCTGATCGATGAGGCTGTGCGAATGAAGCGCACTGTGCGAGTGAACGCTGAACTGCTGCACTGCCTGTGCTTGTATCGGTGCGAAAATAACGTAAAACAATTCAAAAACGATATCCGTTTGGGCTGCGCCAATGCCTACCTGCGGGCCTTTCATGCAGACGAAAAGGAAGAACTGCCGCTTTACCTCAACGATTTTCCCAGCGGCGTGCAGCGAGGCCTGCTGTACTACAAGACCTACCGCAAGCAGCTGGAAGAACTGATCCCACAGGGCTACACCTATACCTTCTCGGCGGACAGTATGCACAAGGAAAACTGCGATGCCGGCCAGCAGATGCCGGAGTTCGGGCACCCACCGCTCAGCGATTCGGTCTATGACATCATCGACCGCAAGGGCGACGAGCTGCGGCAGCGCGGCATCGGCGAAGAGGACATCAGCCGCATCATCAACGCCGAACTGGAATACGATATGAAGCAGTTCACCAGCCGGATGCCCCAGAGCAAGGTCAATCGTGAATCGTTGTATAAGGTGATGGATCGGCGCATCGTGGATGGTGTGGATGCACTGCTCAAACAGACCTCTCGCCAGTTCAACCGAGTGTACCCGGAATCCACTTTCTACGGTCTGTGTCTGCACCTTTCCTCCACGCTGGAACGCAGAAAGGCAGCAAAGCAGCGGCTGTCCAATGAGCGTATTCTGGATGTGGTGCAGAACCACCGGGAGGAATATGCCATTTGTATGCAGTTCGCTTCGGCAATGGAAAAAGAACTTGGTGTGCCCATGTCCATTGATGAGGCTGTTCTGCTGACCCTGTTCCTGTGCGAGGGCAACGAGACCCATAAAGCCGAGGACGGCCCGGTGGTACTGATCGCCATGCATGGCGACTCTACGGCTTCCTCCGTGGCGGATGTGGTCAACTCGCTGGCCGGGTGCGGCAATACCTATGCCTACGATATGCCACTGGACAAGGATATGCAGCAGGCGTGCGATGAGCTTAAGGCCATGATCCAGGAGCTGGACCGTGGGCAGGGCATTCTGCTGCTGTACGATATGGGCTCTCTACGCACCATGGCAGAGGTGATCTCCAAGGAGACCGGTGTGCAGATCCGCACAGTGGCGGTACCGGGCACCCTGATCGCAGTGGACTGCTCCCGCAAGGCGGCCTCGGCCAGTTCGCTGGAAGAACTGCACGAAGATGCCATGGGCAGCTGCCGGGATTTTTACACCAACATTGCAGAGCCGGAAGGACGTTCCCGCCACAAAAACACGCCGGTCATCATCACGCTGTGCATGACCGGCGAGGGTGGCGCAGTGCAGATGAAGAGCTACCTGGAAAAGAACGCCGGGCTCAACGGCATTCAGGTCATCCCACTTTCTATCAGTGACCGCAAGGCCTTGCTGAACGAGGTGAACCGCCTGCGTGAAGAACACGAGATCCGCTGCGTCATCGGCACTTACGACCCCGGCCTGCACGGTATTCCGTTCATTTCGGTGGTCAAGCTGTTCGAGACGCCGGCAGATAAATTGGATATGCTGCTCACCATTCCGGAGTCCGACCACACGCCGGTGAACTACGAGATGATCTTCTCCTACCTGTCCAGCCAGATGCCTGCGCTGGACATCAAAAAGCTGCGTAAGAGTCTGCCTCGGGCGCTGGCGAAGATTAAGCGCATCTCCGCCGAAGGGCTGGATCAGAATCAGGAACTGGGGCTTTTCCTGCACATTGCCTGCGCCATCGATCGGCTGCAAAACGGTGAAGCCATGCCGGAAAAGGGCAATCGGCAGGGCATCATCAGCCGCAACAAGCGCCTGTACAACGATCTGCGAGAGATCTTGTCCGGGCTTGAAGAAACATTTGACATTCGTTTCTCGGACGATGAGCTCGCATATATGATCGCAATGGTCAAAAAACTATAAGCGTTTGTGTATAACTTGCACAATGGGAGGATCCTTCGTGCTGTTCAAGCTCTGCTGAAAAGGCAGAGCTTTTTTTGTGGGTGATATGCGGATTTCGCCTTGATAAGATGGAATTATGTGTCATTTTTATTTGTTTTTAAAATATTTATGAAGAACCCTTTAAGGATCTTTGAAGAAAAGTGTATAACCGATCGATCGCATTTACCGTATGATTTTGGATAAAATTGGTGCAAATGAAAGAAAATGGTTGACAAAAAATGGGATGCTGGCCGCTTTTTTGATGGATCGCAGACCGGAGTGTCTAAAATGAGAGACATAGCGTATAAAATTCCGTCTGCACGGCCTGCCGCAGCTGGTTTGACAGAAACGGCAGGGCATCTGTATAATCGGGCCAATGAAAGCGGCACACAGCCGTGCGATGCCGCAAACCGATGAAGGAGGAATACACCTATGGCAATGACCCCCGATGAGCTGATCGACACTTCCATGATGCTGATCGTCCACTCCGGCGATGCCCGTGCCGCTGCGTTCCACGCATTGCAGGAAGCAAAAGCCGGTAACTACGAGGAAGCGAAAAAGCTGATGGCAGAATCCCAAGAGAAGGCGCTGGAGGCGCACCACATCCAGACCGGCCTGCTGACCGATGAGGGCAACGGCGAAGGCCCCCAGGTCAATCTGCTGCTGGTTCACGCACAGGACCACCTGATGACCAGTATGCTGGCGCAGGAGTTGATTGCAGAGCTCATTGAGCTGCACGAGAAAAAGGCAGACAAGTAAGCCTGCCGGTGCACACATTTTTTGCAAGAAAAAGGAAAACGAAAAACGAAGCCATCCCTGTCCGTCTGTTCACACACCTGTTTAAAAGGAGGATTTTCTCATGGCAAACGAGAAAAAAGGCGCAATTGAACGCTTTGCCGAGAGTGCGTTCATGAAAAAATTGCAGGTTGGCAGCCAGAAACTGGCCTCCAGCGAGATCTTTTCCACCATCTCCGGCGGCATGGGCGCTACCATGGGCCTGATCATGATCGGCGCCGTCATCCAGATCGTCTGTGCTGTTGGCGCAATGTTCGGCTGGGATACTTCCAGTGCATCCTATCAGGCATTCTATATGCCCTATAAGCTGACCATGGGCCTGATGGGCTTCTTCATGGCCTTCTCCATGTCCTGGAACTTTGCAAAACGCAAGAAGATGAACCAGATGCAGTCCGTTATCACTGCGTTGGTCAGTTACATTCTGGTGGTCTCTCCTCCGGTCTCTGCTTCCACTCTGGCAGCGGATGGCAGCGTTACTTCCACCTTTGACGCTTTGAATCTGGGCAAACTGGGCACAGGTGGTTTGTTCGTGGCTATCATCGTTGGTCTGTGCTCTGTGGCCATCAGCAAGTTCGTCATCGACCACGACTGGACCTTCAAGCTGCCCGATGCTGTACCCGAAGGAATCGCAAATTCCTTCAATGCCATCATCCCCATGGGTGTGAACATCATCGTCTGGTACGGCATCTCCCTGATCATCTCTGCTGTTTCCGGCGGCACCCTGACCCTGGCGACCTTGATCACTGTTGCACTGTCTGTCCCGGTCAACTTCCTCACTTCCACTCCGGGTATGTTCTTGGTCATCGCACTGGCACAGCTGTGCTGGTTCTTTGGTATCCATGGCACCAGCGTGATCTTCACCGTTTTGATGGTGCCTTACATCACTGCTTACACTACAAACTCCGCATTGGCTGCCGCTGGCCAGCCCTTGCAGTTCTTCCCCGTGTTCCTGATGGTCGGCAACGGCATCATGGGCGGTGCAGGCAATACCATGCCCTTCTCTCTGATGGGTCTCAAGAGCAAATCCAAGCGCATCCAGGCTGTTTCCAAGGCATCCTTTGTGCCCGGCCTGTTCGGCATCAACGAGCCTGCCATCTTCGGCTATCCCATCATGTATAACGGCCTCCTGCTGATCCCCTTCATGCTGTGCCCGCTGGTCTGCTCTGCACTGGCACTGGTTGCATGGAACCTGCACCTGATGGCTTATCCCCAGGTGCTGATCATGACCACGATGCCGGTGGTGTTCGGTACCTTCCTGAGTACGCTGGACTGGCGCAATGTCATCTTCTCTTTGCTGATGTTCCCGGTCTGCTGGATGATCTGGCGTCCCTTCTACAAGATCTACGAGAAGCAGTGCATCGAAGAAGAGGCTGCTGCCGAAGCTGCTGAACTGGCTGCCCAGAACAAGTGATCTTGCAAGATCCGGTCAACCCTTACAACTGTAAATTTACCACTTTGGAACCCAAAGCCGGTTGAAAAAAGCGGGCCGGTCGGCATAGATCGGCTCGCTTTTTCGGCTTTTATCACACAGAATAAACATTTAAGGAGAAACTGAAATGCAAAAGAGAAGACTGGGCATCTCCCTGTACCCTGAGCGCAGCACCTTTGAGCAGGATGTGGCTTATCTGGAAAAGGCTGCAAAGCTGGGCTTTGACCTGCTGTTTATCGCTCTGCTGGGCGCAGGTGACCGCCAGCAGACCATCGACCGCTACAAGCCCCTGCTGGCCAAGGCCAAGGAGCTGGGTTTTGAGATCGAAGCCGATGTGAACCCCATGATGTTTGAACGCATGGGCATCAACGCCAGCTTCTTCCACGGGCCGCTGGATCTGTCTTTCTTCACCGAGCTGCAGGTGGATATCCTGCGTCTGGATCTGGGCCTGAACGATATGGAAGAAGCCTTCCTCTCCAAGAACAAAGAGGGGATCAAGATCTGCGTGAACGGCTGCAACACTCAGGATCATGTGGGTCATGTGCTGGCTGCCGGCGGCGACCGTGATATGATCCTGGGCTGCCACAACTACTATCCGCACCGCTACACCGGCGTTTCTCTGGAGCACTTTGAAAAGGGATCTGCACCCATGGTCAAGCACAACCTGCGTCTGCAGTCCTTCGTTACCTCCCAAAACCCGGAGGCCTTTGGCCCCTGGCCCGTCACCGAGGGTCTGCCCACGCTGGAAATGCACCGTGACTGGCCCATTGAGATCCAGGTGGGGCACTATGTGATGATGGGGTATGTCAACGATATCATCATCGCCAACGCCTACGCCACCGATGCCGAGCTGAAAGCCATGGCCGCCGCCAACAGCACCAAGATCATGTTCCACATGACCCCGGCCGAAGGCCTGCCCGAGAGCATGAAGAAGCGCCTGCGGATGAACCTGTCCGTTCGTGGCGACAGCGGCGAGTGGATTATCCGCACCCTGGAGAGCCGTATGCTGCGAGAGGCGACCGAACCCTTCAACACCGTGGACATCCAGCCCGGTGACGTGCTGATCGACAACAACCTCTATGGCCAGTACGCCGGTGAGGTGCAGATCGCTCGTAAGCCCATGAAGAACTACGGCAAGACCAACGTGGTGGGCCACATCGACCCCCGTGAGGTCGAACTGCTGCCCTACATGAAGGGCTCCACCCCGTTCGGTTTCAACTTCTGAAAACTAGAAAGGAAGGTGTGTCCCCATGCCTTTCCCGAAGGATTTCCTCTGGGGCGGTGCTACCGCTGCCAACCAGTGTGAAGGCGGCTGGAACGAGGGCGGCAAGGGCCTTGCCGCTTCGGACGTGCAGACCGCCGGTTCCCTGACGGAACCCCGCTATGCGACCTACATCGATCAGGACGGCAACCCCGGCAAGGTGATGGTCTTCCAGCCGCTGCCGGAGGGTGCACACCGTGCCGTGCTGCCGGGTTACTACTATCCGTATCATGAGGCTATCGATTTCTACCACCACTACAAAGAGGACATTGCCCTGTTTGCCGAGATGGGCTTCAAGGTGCTCCGTATGTCCATTGCATGGACACGCATCTACCCCAACGGCGTGGAGGAAACGCCCAATCAGGCTGGTCTGGATTTTTACCGGAACGTATTTCTGGAATTGAAGAAGTACGGCATCGAGCCGCTGGTCACCATCCAGCATTACGATGTGCCGCTGTACCTGGAAGAAACGTTTGGCGGCTGGAAGAACCGCAGGCTGATCGAGCTGTTTGACCGCTACACCGAGACCATCTTCCGGGAATACAAAGGTCTGGTCAAATACTGGCTCACCTTCAATGAGATCAACGTGCCCCTCATGATCAAGGATTTGATCCCCGGTTACCCGGCAGAGAACATCCGGCAGGATTTCCAGCTGCTGCACCACCAGTATGTGGCCAGCGCCCGTGCCGTGAAACGTGCTCATGAGATCGATCCTGAAAATGTGGTGGGCTGCATGATCGGCGGTGGACCCAGTACCTACCCACTGACCTGTGACCCCAAGGACGTGCTGCTGGTGCAGGAAAAATTGCAGGAAGGCATCTACTACACTGCCGACGTGATGGCCAAGGGTGCATACCCATACTTTGCACCAAAGATCTGGAAAAAGTACGGCGTGAATCTGGACATAACGCCTGAAGATGTGGTAGACTTGCAGCAGGGTACGGTGGATATGATCACCTACTCCTATTACTCTACCAGCTGTGCTACTACCCACCCGGTCACAGAGACGGCAGGCGGCAACCTGAACATGGGCCCCAAGAACCCCTACCTCACGTACAACGAGTGGGGCTGGAGCCTGGACCCGGACGGCCTGCGCTACTCTCTGAACGAGTACTACGCTCGGTATCATCTGCCGCTCATGGTCGTGGAAAACGGTCTCGGCGCTTCCGACACACTGGAAGCAGACGGCACTGTGCACGACCCCTACCGCATCGCCTATGTCAAGGCGCATGTGCAGGCCATGGAGGCTGCTATGGCAGACGGCGTAGACCTGCGTGGCTATACCCCCTGGGGCTGCATCGATCTGGTAAGCGCTTCCACCGGTGAGATGAAAAAGCGCTACGGTTTTATCTACGTGGATAAAAACAACGATGGCACTGGTACGCTCAAGCGTTACCGCAAGGATTCTTTCTACTGGTACAAAAAGTGTATCGCCACAAATGGCGAGGATCTGACCTAAAATGTTTTTCTCCGCACCTCTGCGTGCGGTGAGATGATTTGAAAGGAGCTTTTTATTATGAAAGTTTTGCTCTGCTGCGCTGGCGGTCTGTCCAGCAGCATCCTGATGAAGAAGATGAAGACCTGGGCTGACGCACACGGTGAGGATCTGGAGATCCAGGCTATGGGGACTGGCGAGGCTGTGGAGACCTGGCAGAATGGCTACGAGTGCGTGCTTCTGGCTCCCCAGGTGAGCTACCGCCTGAAGCAGCTACAGGAGGAAATCAAGCTGCCCATCGCAGAAGTTCCCTCTCTGGATTATGCCATCGGCAATGCCGAAAACGTGATGAAGCTGGCCCACAAGCTGTGCGATAAATAATCGAGAAAAACGACTGCGGAATCATGGGTGCAAGAGATTGCACGGATATGTGCCGCAGCCTGCCCAAGGAGCATCCGGAAGGCGATTGGAGCGTTATCCTCGTGGCCGATGAACAGGCACGGAATTTGCTATAAAAATCCGATAAAATAGAAGCCACCCCACATCAAGCTGCTTTCACAGATTTGATGCGAGGTGGCTTTTGCTATGCACAGCACGTGATGGCTTAAGGTACGATGATAAGGTCCTCATTACCTTTAACTGTAAGGAAGGCACAGAGACGGTCGCTTTCGGGGAAGCTGTGAAAGCGGAGAAAAGTTCGGATATGAGTGCGCGAGGTGCGCCAAATTTTAAACGTAAAATCGTAAGATTTGACGTTCTTTCTTCAAGGAATACGAAGATCCGTTCAAGAATGTAGCTGACTTCGATGACGACGATTCGCCAGAAGTACCTACGGATAGCATGAGAAAGTAAGAGCGACGTCAGTATGCGGTTGACGTCGCTCATTGTGCGCCTTTAGGCGCGGCTGGTATTGTGGCCCCTATGGGGCCGTTCTGCATACCCCGCGCTTCCACGCGGGGTTATGATTGCTCTGCTCCGCTGCGCAAACGCGAACTTTTGAGAATGCGCCGATTTCGGCAGCTTGCAAGAAAACACAAGGAAAACTTTGGCAAAAAGAGAGAGCCAGGTGGGTTTGTTTTGCTTATTTGTTTTTTACCAGCAGCGCCTGATACGGTTCCAGCTCCACATCCGCCAGCCAGACGGAAGTGCCCTCCGGGGTGTGATACTCGCCGCCCAGAGCGTCCAGACTTGCCCCTGCCGGGTACTCGGTAAAGTTGAACAGTCCCACCAGCGTTTCCTCACCGCGCTTGCGTACCAGTGCCAGTACACCGGGGTTGTGGCTGTCCCATGTGGTCACCCACGCATCCGGGGCAAAGCAGGGGTCTGCACGCATTTGGCGCAGCTGCTCCATGCCCTGCCACAGCTGGTTTTGCAGTGTGCCCTTTCGGGTGCGCTGCTTGGCATCCTCCCAGTTGAATTTGCTGCGGTGCAGGTTGCGGCTGTCCTCCACACGGTCGGGGTCGTTTTTGTAATCCCAGCCATTGAGCTGCGCAATTTCATCGCCGCAGTTCAGCATGGGGAAGCCCTGCAAAAACGCCATAGCAGTATGCAGCAGCAGGTCACGCTTTACCGCGTAGTCCAGTGCGGTTTTGTCGTTCTTTTCCAGTGCCTGCTCCACGCCGCACAGGCTGGCAGTGGTGCCGCAGCTCCGGGCATCGCCGGTGGCGGGGTCGTAGTTGTACAGCTCGCCCTTTGCCCAGCTGCCGGGGAAATTGCCCTCGTAGAAGTGGTACAGGTATTCCTTGTGCTTCTGCGGGTCGATACCCAGCCGGTTTTCCACCGCCTCATCCAGACCCCAGCCGATGTCATCGTGGCAGCGCAGATAGTTCACGAACCAGCAGCTGTCCGGCAGGGCGTGGAGGGCATCCAGCTGCGCCTTCAGCAGCCGGGTATCCCGGCTGGCAAGGGCACCCCACAGGTTGACCATGGTGGACACGTTGTAGAGCATGTGGCATTCCGGCTTTTCCGGGGTACCGAAATAAGCCGCCAGCTCCTTGGGAGCCATGACCACTTCGCCCTTGAGGATGACCGCCGGGCAGACACATTCCAGCACCATGCGGAGCATCCGCACAATGGTATGCACCTGCGGCAGATTGCGGCAGGTGGTGCCCAGCTGCTTCCAGATGTAGGGCACTGCATCAATGCGGAACACCTCCACACCCAGATTTGCAAGGTGCAGGATGCTCTTGGTCATGTCCACGAACACTGCCGGGTTGGCATAGTTCAGGTCCCACTGGTAGTCGTGGAAGGTGGTCAGCACCCACTTGTGCATCTCCTCACACCATGTAAAGTTGCCGGGGGCAGTGTTGGGGAACACCTGCGGAACGGTCTGTTCGTACTGGTCGGGGATGGTGCGGTCGTCATAGAGATGGTAATAGGCCTGAAACCACGGGTCGCCCGCCTTTGCCGCCATGGCCCAGCGGTGGGTGCTGGCGGTGTGGTTCATGACAAAATCCAGACACAGGCTGATGCCCGCCTTGCGCAGTTCACGGGTCAGGTTTTCCAGATCCTTGTTGGTGCCAAGGGCAGGGTCTACGGTGTCGAAATCCTCCACCGCATAGCCGCCATCGTTGTGGGGATGGGGCATCTGCAGCAGGGGCATCAGGTGCAGATAGGTCAGCTTCTGCTCCTTGAGGTAGGGCAGTTTCTTTGCCAGTTCTTTTAAGTTCCCGGCAAAGAGGTCGGTGTACATGGTCATGCCGAACATATTGCCCCGCTTGTACCACTCCGGGTCGGCAGAGCGTGCCTTGTCCAGTGCTTTCAGCTCGGCGCTACGGGCATTGTAGGCGTCTGCCATCTCCTGTTCCAGAACCTCCAGCCCTTCCCGGTTGTGGTACAGTTCCATGAACAGCCATTCCAGCTCATCTTTATGTTTGGCGAACCGGGACGCAAATTCCTGCTTTGTTTCCATAGGTCAGCCCTCCACTTCTGCAAGGGTAGGCATGGCGGGGATAGCACCATGCCGGCTGGTGGTGATGCTGGCCGCTTTGTTGGCAAAGGCCAGAATGCTTTCCAGCTTGTCCGCGGTCAGGGTGTCCAGCTCCTCCTTGCAGAGCTTGGACAGAGCAGCCCCAAAGAAGGTGTCGCCTGCGCCGTTGGTGTCGCCCACCTTGCAGGGAACGCCAGCCACATGGCCGGTCTTGTCCCCAAAGCGGTAGAATACGCCGTTTGCACCCAAGGTGACGAAAATCAGCCGGATGCCGTTCTGTGCCAGTTGTGCCGTGCCGCTTTCGCAGTCGGTGGTGCCGGTGAGCAGGGGCAGCTCCTCATCGGAAACTTTCAGAATATCCACCAGCGGCAGGGGAGCCTTCATCTGGGCAATGGCATCCTCTTTGTTCTTCCAGAGGTTGGCACGGTAGTTGGGGTCGTAGGTGATGGTAGCACCCAGCTTTTTGGCACGGGCAGCAGCGTCCAGCGTGGCAGTGCGAGAGGGGTCGGCGGTCAGGCTGACAGAACCGAAGTGGACGATTTTGGCAGCTTTCAGAGCCTCGTCCGAAATGTCCTCTTTGCACAGCATCACGTCAGCGTTGGCACTGCGGTAGAAGCTGAAGTCCCGCTCACCGGTGGCATCCACCGAGACCACCGCCATGGTGGTGGGGTGGTTTGCATCCACCGCCATGCCGGAAACGTCTACCTTGTTTTCTGCCAGAACCTCTTTCAGGTAGCGGCCAAAGGCATCTGCGCCCACCTTGCCGATAAAGGCAGTCTGTGCGCCCAGTCTGGAAGCAGCCACAGCCAGATTGGCCGGGGCACCGCCGGGGTTTGCGGCAAACTGAGGAATGCCGCGTGCATCCTTGCCGGTCTGGGTCAGGTCGATCAAAACTTCACCAATCGTTAAAATGTCCATGATAATTCTCCTTGTTTTTATCCTATAAGCTAAAACCCAACGATCACCGCTGGAACAGATAATGAATGTAAGCGGCTGCACGCTCCGGGTGCGGTGCATTCTGCACCACCCCAAGATAGACCTTGCCAGAAAAACCTGCCTGCCTGACAAACGGCGTGTCCGAAATATCCAGCACGGTCCCACCGGCGTTCAGACCCGACAGGGCATGGAAAGACGCATCCAGTGTCCGCAGATCGAGAAAATAATCATCTGCCAACAGTCGATCCCGTGCATATTCGTCCATCAGAACAACATCTAACCGCTGGGCACTGACTGCACCCAGCAGCTTCATCTCCGAAGCATATACATACTGCTCCTCTGCGTGTTCGCTTTCGCTGAGCAGCAAGCCAGACAGCAGATCGACCTGTTGCTTTTTGGTCAGACCCTGCGCCTCGGCAAAGCCGGTGGTAAGCTGTTCCGTCAGATCAGACCCGGCAGTGATATTTACCAGACCAAGGTAAAGCACATCCTCTTTTTTCGTCACATGGCGGTAGGCTGCATAGCCAAGGATATAGACGACGATGAGCACGATCGCAATGGGCAGCTTGTAATATGCCCAGATGTGCTCCCACTTTTTGCGCCCATGGAGGGAGCGGAGCGTATCCCGGTCAGTTTTTGTCATGGTCGTATTCCTCGTGTACTGCATCAGGGTCTCCACCGATCAGATAGAGGATCCGAAGCATCAGAAAGGAGCAGAGCATGGCGCAGAAGCCCATGCCCAGCAGGAATGCAGGCGTGAACACAAACACCATGACGTACCCCATGATGCCATAGATCGCCGCCATCAGCAGGGTGCAAAACAGATACCGGACACCCACGAGAAACGCTGTTTTCAGGATGCCGAAGGTGGTGTTTTCAAACCGTGCCAGCAGAGGAAAGGCATACAGCAGAACGATGCCGTACAGAACTGCCGCACCAATCAGCGTTGCAGTGAGCAGTGTCCAGAAAATGTTTTCGCTCCACATTCGGCGCAGCACAAAGCCATCCACAGCCAGGAAGCTGCCGACTGCCAGCAGGATAAGCCAGAGTTTTGTAGCAGGCTTAAAATTTTCCCGGAACGCCTTAAAAAACATCCGGGTCAGACCATCGTCCCGATCTTCCGCCATTTTGAGTGTGACGTAGAACAATGCGGTCGTAGAAGCCCCTATGGTAACGATGGGCAGGCTGCACACGAGCCATAGGATGTTCAGGTACGCACTGTAAGTCAATTTCGTCAGCACAGCAAACAGCGGCTTGTCCGTATTGCACAGGTCACGCATGGGGGGTCTCCTTTCGCTCAATCTCCTGTGGATTCGCGCAGGATCAGGTTGGTTTCCGTATAGACGGTGCGGTAGTTCAGCGATGGCTCTTCGATGCGGGTCATCAGCAGATTGGCAGCGGTGTAGCCCATGATCTGTTCATGGATATGGATCGAAGTCAGACGGGGGGCAAAGTAGGAAGCCTCCTGACTGTCATCGAAGCCGCAGATCCAGATATCATCGGGAACCGAATACCCCAGCTCATTCAATGCCTTGACCAGATCCATGGCAACAAAGTCATTGGCGCAGACAAAGGCATCCGGCATCGTTTTGAACCGACGGATGGTTTCGCACAGGGATGCCGGGTAGTTCTGCTGTCCAGATGGCATCGCACAGGTGCTCAGGCCTTCTGTCAGACCAAGGTACTCCATTGCATCCTTATAAGCCATATAGCGCTCAAAGAAGGACTGACAGTGGTTTTTATCCCCCGCAAAGCTGATGCGTTTTTTGCCGCGCTGGACCATGTGGGCCACCGCATGCTGGATCTCAATGCGGTTTTCCATATAAAGGCGGTCAGCTTTCAGAGGAGGACGCATCTCCATCACAGGGGTGTCTACAAACAGCAGCGGAACATCCAGATCGCACAGCATCTGTGCGTAGTCATAGTCGAATACTTCAAAGCAGATGATGCCGGCTGTGCGCTGGATGTTGAGAGAAGATGGAAGTTTTTTCTCTTTCAGTTCTATGGAAGAAATGCGATGAATGGTCATGCCGCTGTGCAGATGGTCGATTTCCGACTGGAAACGATCCAGCATCATGGAGGAAAAGTGAGAGCTGCTCAGAAACTGGGTCGTCAGCATGGCAATCTCCCGTTTGTCACTCGGCAGAATGAAAGGCTCTGCTGCTTTTGCAGCGTCTTCCTGAAACAGCGGCAGATAGGCGAACTGCTTATAGCCCATTTCGGCGGCTTTGCGCAGGATCTTCTCCCGTGTGGCATCTGCCAGCACACCGGTGTTGTTGATGGCCTTTGAAACGGTGTTGCGGGAAAGCTGCAGTTCGTTTGCAATATCCTGAATGGTGACCTTGGTTGCCATAAGTCGTCCTCTTTCTTTATAATATAGAGGCGGATGTTCTTTCTTTTATAGATAAAGTCTGGTGACGGATCTTATTCTTTATGACTCCAGTATAGTGCAAATGCACAAATTAGTCAAATGCAAAAATGCAAATCATCATTTTGAATATTTGCGCACGTTCGGATTTGTGCATCTGTACGAATCCACAATAATTGTTGATGTATACCATAAATTATCGTTGACATTCGCTTGCCTGAGTGGTATAAATAAATCAAGGAAGTTTACATTTGCACAATTGAAGTGAAAAACGTAAAATTCAAAGGTGCAAATGTAAAACACAAATCAAAAGGAGGAGAATGATTCATGAAAGCAAAGACGGCCTCGCCGGAAACGGCTGTGCTGACAGCAGAACGCAAGCTGCACAACACATGGGTCTACATCAAACGGCATTGGCAGCTTTACCTGCTGTTCCTGCTGCCTGCCGTGGCGCTGACGCTGGTGTTCAAGTACGCTCCCATGGGCGGTGTGCTGATCGCATTCCAGAAGTACAATCCCTTCAAGGGCATCTGGGGCAGCGAGTGGGTAGGCTTCAAAAACTTTACCCGCTTCATGTCCTCGCCGGACTTCCAGCGTTATCTGATCAACACCCTGAAGCTGAGCGTCTACGGTCTGCTGTGGGGCTTCCCGATCCCCATCCTGCTGGCATTCCTGCTCAACCGTATCGAGAGCAAAAAGATCAAGCAGAAGGTGCAGCTGGTGCTGTATATGCCCAACTTCATCTCGGTCATCGTGCTGTGCGGCATCGTCCGGGTGCTGCTGAGTGTCACCGGCCCGGTGAACGGCCTGCTTCACACCAGCATCAACTTCATGACGCTGCCGGAAGCATTCCGCCCCATCTACATCATCAGCGGCATCTGGCAGGGTGCCGGCTGGGCATCCATCATGTACACCGCATCCCTTTCTAACGCCAGCAAAGATCTGAAGGAAGCTGCGATGATCGACGGCGCAAACCTGATCCAGCAGATCATGACAGTGGAGTGGCCCGCCATTAAGGATATGGTCGTGATTCAGTTCATCCTGCAGGCAGGCAACATCATGAGCATCGGTTTTGAAAAAGCCTATGCCCTGCAAACGGACCTGAACCTGAACACTGCCGAAATCATTGCAACGTACGTTTATAAAAAGGGCCTGTTGGACGGCGATTATAGCTTTTCCACGGCAGTCGGTCTGTTCAACACCGTTGTCAACGTCATCCTGCTGATCGCAGTGAACAAGGTCGTTGCCAAAATGAACGATGGCAAGGGCTTGTAAGGAGGGGTTTACCATGGCAAAACAGAAAAAATCAAAAATGGCCCTCTACACCAGACAAGATAAGATCATCCTGTACTGCGGCTACGCACTTCTGGGCTTGTTCCTGCTGGCGATCATCGTTCCGATGATCTACATCGTCATCGCGTCCTTTATGGACCCGGTCACTCTGCAAAACAAGGGCATCTCCTTTGATTTCAGCAAGTGGAGTCTGGATGCTTACCAGCGTGTCGTTTCGGACAAGCAGATCTGGGTCGGCTTCGGGAACGCGATCCTTTACTCGATCATCTTCACCATCATCTCGGTAGCTGTGACGATGCTTGCCGCTTATCCCATGTCGCTGCCGGACTTCAAAGGCAAAACGATCTTCAACACCTTGTTTGTGATCACGATGTTTTTCAGCGGCGGTCTGATCCCCACCTACCTGCTCATCAACAATCTGGGTCTGCTGGATTCCATGTGGGCGGTCATTCTGCCGGGAGCATTCAGCGTGTGGAACATGATCATTGCCCGTACCTATTATCAGGGCATCCCGCGTGAGCTGCGTGAAGCTGCGGATGTGGATGGAGCCAGCGAGATGCTTTACTTCTTCAAGATCCTGCTGCCCGTCTGTATGCCGGTGGTGGCCGTTCTGGCTCTGTGGCAGTTCGTGGCAATGTGGAACAGCTACTTTGACGCCATGATCTACCTGAACAGCGCATCGAAGCAGCCGCTGCAGCTGGTGCTGCGTTCCATCCTGATCCAGAGCCAGCCGGAATCCGGCATGATCGCAGATATCCAAAGTACCGCCGAACGTGCGAAGATGGCAGAGCTGCTCAAATATGCAACCATTATTATTTCCAGTCTGCCGCTGCTGGTGATGTATCCCTTCTTCCAGAAGTATTTTGATGCCGGCATCATGGCTGGTTCCATTAAAGGCTGAGGATATTCCAGAACTTTATGAGCCGGTACGCTCATCTGTCACACGAAAAAAGAAACATGAAAAAGGAGAAAATACCATGAAAAAGCTGATCTCTCGCCGCAACTTCCTCAAGGTCTGCGCTCTGGCGGGTTCTGCCGCTGCTCTGTCTGCCTGTGGCGGCGGCAAATCCACCGGCAGCAGCAATTCTGCTGCCGCAGCTGTGGACACGACCGGTGCCGTTGAATTTCCGCTGTCCGAAAAGGTCACCTTTACCGGTATGACCAGCTTCCCTGTGGGCAGCGAATCCGAGCCGAACAACCGCACCATCTTCAAGCGTCTGGAAGAGCAGACCAACGTGCACATCGACTGGACCGCCATCCAGTCCGACCAGTGGAGCGATAAGATCACCCTGAATATGTCCAACCCCAATACCCTGACGGATTTTGTTTTTACTGCTGATTTTACCGACAGCAATCTGCTGCGCTACGCAGATCAGGGTGTCATCCTCAATCTGGAAGACTACATTGACAACAATATGCCGAATCTCCAGAAGGTCTTTGAGCAGTACCCGGAGTACCGCACCATGTGCACCGACAGCGAGGGCCACATCTGGGCACTGCCCTGGATCGAGCAGCTCGGCGCAGAAAAGACCGCCATCCAGACCATTGGCAACATGAGCTTCATCAATACCAAGTGGCTGAACTTCCTCGGTCTGTCGATGCCCACCACAGTGGACGAGTTTGAACAGGTGCTGATGGCATTCCGTGATAACGCCGCTTCTATCAAGGCAGAGTATGGCATTGACGGCGATATCATCCCCATGTCCTGCATCGTCAACAACGGCGATCAGGACCCCAGCATCCTCATCAATGGCTTTGGCGAAGGCTACGGCGATGCAGACAAAGACCGCCATATCGCCGTTACCAACGACCGGAAAGTCATCTGTGCCGCCACCCAGCAGGGCTACCGTGATGGTCTGGACTGGCTGCACAAGCTGTATGCCGAGAAGCTCATTGACCCGGAGTGCTTCACGCAGGAGTGGTCCACCTATGTTTCCAAGGGCAAGGCTGGCCGCTATGGTGTCTGCTTCAGCTGGGATGTTGCCAACATTGACAACCTGACCGACTGGGAGCCGTTGCCTGCCCTGACCGCCGATACCCGCAATATCACCCCGCAGAACGGTTCTTTCACCAGCGGCTTTGGCCGTGGCAAGTGCGTTGTCACCGCAAAGGCAGCGAATCCTGCACTGGTTTGTGCATGGCTGGATCAGATGTACGCGCCCCTCCAGTCTCCGCAGAACAACTGGGGTACTTACGGCGATGAGGAAGGCTTTAACATTTTTGAACTGTCCACCAACGATAAGGGCGAGCCCATGCTGAAGCACGCTCCTCTGGGCGATGCTTCTCCCGTGGAAGTCCGTGAGGCGCAGTGTGTCGGCGGGCCTCTGGCGGTTCTGGATGATTACTATGGTGTATACGTTACCTGCCCGGACGATGCACAGTACCGTCTGGACTGGATCAAGGATATCTACACCCCGGATATGAACAACGATTATGTCTATCCCAATGTCTTTATGAGCAATGAGGACACCGAGCAGGTCTCGAACCTGCAGGCCGATCTGCAGACCTACATGAATACGCAGAAGGCTGACTGGATCATGAACGGCACTACGGATGCAGAGTGGAACGAATATCTGAGCAAGCTGGAAGACTACGGCCTGTCCGACTATCTGGGCATTATGCAGAAATATCTGGATGCTTACTACGCATAAGAATTCTTTCCTTTGGAGGATTCCATGAACGATTTGACTTTACAAAAAGCCCGTGCCTACGAGGCCGAGCACGGCGCTGCCATTTCCTCGGCGGAACGCCCTGCCTACCACATGACTCCTTATGTGGGCTGGCTCAACGACCCCAACGGCTTCTCTTATTATAAAGGGAAGTATCACCAGTTCTATCAGTATAACCCCTACGATGTGCGGTGGGCGCCCATGCACTGGGGGCACGCGGTCAGCACCGACCTGCTGCACTGGGAGTATCTGCCCTGTGCACTTGCCCCGGATTCCCCGGCGGACAATGGTCCCGGTTGCTTCTCCGGTTCTGCTACCGAGATGGATGACGGCAAGCAGCTGCTGATGTACACCAGCGTGATTGCAGAAAAGCAGCCCAATGGGGAGATGCGGGACATCCAGACCCAGAGCATTGCCATCGGTGACGGGCTCAACTACGAAAAGCCTGCCTGCAACCCGGTGCTGACCCAGAAAGACCTGCCGGAAGGCTTCAGCAAGTTTGATTTCCGGGACCCCAAGATCTGGCGGGAGGCCGACGGCACCTACTCCGTCGTCACCGTCTGCCTTGCCGAGGACGGCAGCGGCGCAGCGGCACTGTTCCAGAGCAAGGACGGCTTCGACTGGCACTTTGTCACGGTGCTGGAACGCTGCAACAATCAGTACGGCAAAATGTGGGAGTGCCCGGATTTCTTCCCGCTGGATGGCAAGCAGGTCCTGATGCTGGGGCCCATGGAGATGCTGCCCAAGGGCGAGTTCCACAACGGTCACAACGTCATTGCCTTCATCGGCAGCTACGACAAAGTCACCCACACCTTCACCAAGGAAAACGTGCAGCTGATGGACGGCGGCATCGACTTCTACGCCACCCAGACCACCCTTGCCCCGGATGGCCGCCGCATCATGACCGCATGGCTACAGACCTGGTCGGACACCGAGGATAAGCCCAAGGGCTGCAAGTGGTTCGGGCAGACCATCTGCCCGCGCGAACTGCACATCAAAGATGGGCGCATTGTTCAGACCCCGGTGCGTGAACTGGATGCCGTTCACGGCAAGCGCACCTTCCACGAAAATGTGACGGTGCAAGGCGAAACTTCTCTGGAAGGCATCAAGGGTCGTGTGGCCGACCTGACCGTCACGGTGCAGCCCGGCGAATACCGCTCCTTCACCCTGAAGCTGGCCGCCGATGCAGACCATTACACCAGCCTGACCTACGACCCCTACACCTCCGAGCTGACGCTGGATCGCAGCCATGCCGGTTCCCGTGCCGACATCGTTCACCGCCGCAGCTGCAAGGTGCGCAGCCAGAACGGTGCCCTGAAGCTCCGTATCCTGCTGGACAAAAACAGCATCGAAGTTTTCGCCAACGACGGTGAGCAGACCATGACCGCATGGATCTACACCCCCCAGTCTGCCGATGGCATCACCTTTGCTGCCGATGGCAAAGCAACTGTTACGGTGGAACAGTTTGAACTGAATCTGTAACCTGATATTCCCTTCATTTCTCCTTCATGAAAACACAGCCCCGCTTTGGATCCTTCTTCACCAAAGCGGGGCTGTGTTTGTTATTTGCAGTCAGTTTTTACGGTTCGATCACATTGAAAGTCTTCTCGAACTTGGAGGCGTACGCCAGCAGGCGCTTCAGAACGGTGGCATCGCCGCTGATCTGTACCTGCCCGGCCTGCTGACCTGTCATCAAGGCAAAGAGCTGCAGACGCTTGCAGGTGACGGAAGCCTGCGCATCCGGATGGTTCTCGCCGGGGTAAGACAGCAGGATGCCATTCTTACGGGTTACATAGAACTGTTCCTTCACATCTGTCACCGTCAGATTCAGAGTCAGATCATCGTTCTGGGCGGCATTGGCATCGGTCATGATCGCGATGTAATCCAGCAGCATGGCGATGGTCATCTCGCCCATTGTCGCGGTCAGTCCATTGGCGGAGCGCGCCAGTTTGGACAGGTTGCCCTTGCGCAGCTCGGCGGCACCCATCAGATAGGCATTGCGCCACGCGCCGGACTCTGCCTGATAGCCAAGCTGTTCCAGTGCATCTGCGCACAGATTGCGTGCTTTCTGATTGGACGGGTCGGCGTAGACCAGTTCTTTGGTGATCTGCGCTACCCATTGATACTCGCCCTTTTCGTAGTCTTTTTTCGCTTTGCAGAGCACCAGCTCTGTGCTGCCCAGATATTCCACCAGCTTCCTGGCGGCATCGTTGGGCGGGAGCGGGTTCAGGTTGACCGGGTTGGCATCGTACCAGCCCAGATATTTCTGGTAAACGGCCTTGGAATTGTGCGCCAGTGTGCCGTAATACGGCCGGGTGTACCAGACCTTTTCCAGTTTTTTGGGCAGGGTCAGCATCGCCGAGATCTCATTCGAGGTATACCCCTGGTTCATGTAATGCAGGGTCTGGTCGTGGATGAACTTATAGATGGCGGCTGTGTTCAGCAGATACTCATGGATCTCCTCGCCCCAGTGCGGCCAGTTGTGGCTCTGGAACACCACATCGGTCTTATCGCAGAAGCGCTGGTCGGCCTCGATGATATACTTTGCCCAATCGTTGGCATCGCGTACCTCTGCGCCGCGCAGGGTGTAGAGGTTGTGCAGGGTGCCGGTGCAGTTTTCCGCCATCCAGAGGGCGCGGTATTTCGGAAAATAGGCGTTCATCTCGGCGGGGGCTTCGGTGCCGGGGGTCAGCTGGAACTCGATCTCCAGTCCGTCGATGGTCAGTTTCGGGAGATCTTCCCCGATCTCGTAGGTAGGAGCGATGAGGGACACCGTACCGGTGGACTGTCCCATGCCGATGCCCACGCTCAGCGCACCCTTTTCGCCTTTGTCAAGCACCGTGCCGTATTGGAACTGTGCGCGCCGCGCCATGGCGATGCCCGCATAGACATTCTCGCTGATGGCGTGCTTCAGAAAGCCCGCCGGTGCAAGCACAGGGACCTTGCCGGAAGCCAGCTGGTCTTGGAGCGAAAGGCTCGCATCTGCTGCCTGTGCGCGGTCGATGATACCCTCCACGCCGCCGAAGTGATCCACATGAGAGTGGCTGTACAGTATGGCCTTGATCTCCAGCGGGCCGAAGCGGTTTTCCATCAGTTCCTTGGCGGCTTTCATGTTTTCCCTGCACATCAGCACGTCAAACACGATCCAGCCATGGTCGGTGCGGATAAAGGTCGTGTTGGCCATATCGAAGCCGCGCACCTGATAGATGCCGTCGCACACTTCAAACAGACCGGCCTTGGCGTTCAGCTGCGTGTTCCGCCACAGGCTCGGATTGACGGTGTCCGGCGCGTCCCGGTTCAAATCGCCGTAGCTCTGCAGATCCCATGCAGATCTGTTATCATCACCATCGATGATCCTGCCTTCCGCGTTGTCCAGCCAGCCGCGCTCTGCGTTGGCAAACTCCCGTCGGTCGGAAAAATCCAGCGTTTCATACCATTCGGCGTTCTTTTCTGCCGTGATAGCCGTTGCCTCTTCGATCTCGCCCGGTTGGGTGGAGTCCTTGAAAATGTCTGTGATAAAGTTCAGACTGTTTTCGTTGGTGCTGCCTGCTGCATGCGCAGTCAGGGATGCGCCGCAGGCCAACGCTGCAGCTGCCGAAGCGGAAATAAAATTTCTGCGGGTCATCTTCATAGTAGTTTGCCTCCTTTATATCTGGGTTGATTTTACACAGACCGTGGGCGGCTGCCAGCCGCGCAGGGCATTCCAGTCGGGCTTATAGATGCGCAGGAAGAGATGAAATTCAGTCTCTCCGATGGGAAGCCAGTTCTCCGTGTTTTCCGGCATCGCATGGGAAAGTGTGACATCCACAGAACCGTCTGCATTTCGATTCAGGACAGACCGGTCATTGATGCAGTAGCGATCGATGGGATTGTCGATGAGAAAATCGTCCTCGCCATAGGCGGTTACGGACCAAAACCCCTTCTCTAATGTCGGAGGGAACGAATCGAAATGCAGTGTGTAGGTCTTTTCACCGGTCAAGACTGCACCGGTATGGTCTACATCTGTCTTGGGATAGATGGCAATGTCGGTCGTGTTGGCACCAAGTCCCTTCAGAGCCACCATTGCACGGTAGGTGTATGCGGTGCCAAAATCTCCGATCGGGTCACCGTAATAAATCCACTGACCCATTTGCTGCGCGTAGTTCTCTGCTTCAGTTTTCAGCTTGTCCTTCAGCTGAAGCAGCATAAGCTTCCACCGCAGTGTTCCGGCGAAACCAAGAGCCTTTTTCTCAAAGGTCTCGTTGGGGCCGACATGGAGCGCAGCGAGCTTCTGAAGCATCGGTGCATCCGCTTCTGAAGGTGGATTTGCTTCCATCAGGTGGTTGGCAGTGGTAAAGAAATCCTCTGCACACATTGCGAGGACATGCTGTACCGGCACAAAATTATAGGCCGGGTCGTATTTTCCGGCAGGGGCAGTCCAACTGTCCATCTGGTATGCCGACAGCGGCATCAACTGCATCCTATCCTGAATGGCCCGGACGTTGGGCAGATCTTCCTGCCCGGAGAGCACGATGCGGGCAATGGTCCAGACCATATTGGTCGGCACATTGATCCGCTGCACCCCTTCCGGCAGTTTGCCATGCCAGTCCGAGCGGGTGATCGCGTAAAGGCCCGGTGCTTCCAGCACTGCAACGGTATTTGTCCACGCATCCAGCACCTGTACATTGAAAAATCGGTCCGTCTGCGGTACACCGTAAAGCATCGGTTCTGCGCTGACATCGAGAAATGCCTGCGTATAGATGGTATCCACATTCGGCGTGACGACTGCGCGAGATGCGGCGTCTGCCAGCTTTTTCGCATGGATGAACTGGTTGATCGGCGCACGGGTATCGTTCGGTGTTTCTGTGTTGGTTGAAACCTTTCGGGTCGCATCCATCAGAACCAGTGGAAAGGCGTACAGATACGCCTGTTCCAGAAGTTCCTGCGCCGCCATCGTCTGCTGTGCTGCGGCGGCTTTCTCTACGGGCAAAAGTGTAGCTGCGCAGACCACCGCAGCCGCAGTGGAAATGTTCAGAAATCCCCGGCGGGTCAGTTTCATGACGTGAAACCTCCTGTTATGCTTTTTGCTTTATGCGTATGCGCTTTATGGGGAAAACCTTTCGGTGTTCTGCGTTCATCATACGAAAAGAATGCTGAAAAGTCAATAGTTTCTATGCGAGACACGCAAAAACGTGAGTTTTAACAAAAAATGCCTCGGATTATTGTTGAAAGCTCCATTGAATTGCGCTTTTTCACGAATCCTCCTTGTCGGCCGCACGGCAGTATGTTATACTAAAGTCATCAACTGACAAAGGAGCACTGCAATGAGCGACCTGAATAGATGGATGCAAAAACACAATCTCTGCCCGGAAAACATTTTATATCTTTACCGCAGCGACCGGAAAACGGTCCTTCACCGCATGGACGGCGGGGAAGCCGCACTGTATGCGCCGATGCACGGCGTCCTGTCTGTTCTGCCGGAGGATCTGTTCCTGAACATCAGCAAGGGGATCGCAGTGAACCGCAGCCAGATCGTAAACATCGGCAACGATGGCGTTTATACCATGTCGGACGGCCGCACGTTTCAGGGACGCAAGCGCGGCCTGAGCAGCCACCGCCGCCTGCGCATGGAGATCGGGCTGTCCGACACGAAGCCTCGCCCCATGAGCATGAGCCTGCTGGAAAAATGCAGCCTGCTGGACGATATGCCGCTGGCGTTCTGTGTCATCGAGCTGGTCTTCAATGAAGATGGACACGGCGTGGATTTCATCTTCCGCTATTGCAATGCGGAAATGGCCAATATCGAGGGTGTGCCGGTGGAGGAAATGCTGAATCGCTCGTTTTACAAGGTGTTCCCCAATGGGGACAAAAAGTGGCTGGTGTCCTATGCGGATGTGGCGCTGAACGGTACGAAGCATACCCTCCACGATTACAGCCCGGAGGTGGACAAATACCTGACCATCCACTGCTATCAGCCCGAACCGGGGTATTGTGCCTGTGTGCTGCAGGCAAACGAGCCCTGAAGCAACAGGCGGCGTGGCCCATACAACGGGTCATGCCGCCTTTTGCTTTTGTTTTGTACCGCGCACGATGAGGCCAATGGGGGAAAGGTTGGCGATGCCGGGATGCAGGGCAGAATACGCTGTTAGCTGGGGCAAGGCATTTCTATCCACGCCCTCCGCGAGGAGGGCGACTGTGTTGGAAATCATGACACTTATACTAAAGACATATTTCTAGCCACGCCCTCCGCGAGGAGGGCGACCCGCGCTTGCAACGCTGCTGCTTCAGGATGGAGCCATTTCTATCCACGCCCTCCGTAAGGAGGGCGACTTTGCGGTCGGCAACAATACACTGCTTGAGCATTTATTTCTATCCACGCCCTCCGCGAGGAGGGCGACCGCCACTTACGATGCCCCAATACGAGGTGTGGGCCATTTCTATCCACGCCCTCCGCGAGGAGGGCGACCCTGATGAATCGTTTGCTTGGCATGGGCGGCTACGACATTTCTATCCACGCCCTCCGTGAGGAGGGCGACCAACGCCATCAACCTTGCCATCATGCAGGAGGGATTTCTATCCACGCCCTCCGCGAGGAGGGCGACTCGACAAGTTGATAACCGAGACCCTCGGCCTCGACATTTCTATCCACGCCCTCCGCGAGGAGGGCGACCGCGTCAAAAAGGGCACCATCACCGAGGACGACTACATTTCTATCCACGCCCTCCGCGAGGAGGGCGACTCTTCTTCATGTCGGAAGCGCACAGGCCTTCGATATTTCTATCCACGCCCTCCGCGAGGAGGGCGACTAACAGATTTTTGAAGTCCTCGAATCCATCGGGGTATTTCTATCCACGCCCTCCGCGAGGAGGGCGACTGCGGCTGCTTCCGCTTCCAAGGTGAGTATCAAATTTCTATCCACGCCCTCCGCGAGGAGGGCGACCTTTGCCCTTGCGGCACGCATAGCTGTCCGAAATATTTCTATCCACGCCCTCCGCGAGGAGGGCGACTCTTCTTCATGTCGGAAGCGCACAGGCCTTCGATATTTCTATCCACGCCCTCCGCGAGGAGGGCGACTAACAGATTTTTGAAGTCCTCGAATCCATCGGGGTATTTCTATCCACGCCCTCCGCGAGGAGGGCGACTGCGGCTGCTTCCGCTTCCAAGGTGAGTATCAAATTTCTATCCACGCCCTCCGCGAGGAGGGCGACCTTTGCCCTTGCGGCACGCATAGCTGTCCGAAATATTTCTATCCACGCCCTCCGCGAGGAGGGCGACCGTTCGGCTCCTGCGGGTACACGCCGATGCCGTATTTCTATCCACGCCCTCCGCGAGGAGGGCGACTACGCCTTGAACGGTCTGTTCTGCATTGACGATACATTTCTATCCACGCCCTCCGCGAGGAGGGCGACATTGTAAATTCTTTCGGCCTCGTCGCCGGTTAAGTTATTTCTATCCACGCCCTCCGCGAGGAGGGCGACCGTGTTTCCTTTCTTAAAACCAGCCGTCGTTCTGATATTTCTATCCACGCCCTCCGCGAGGAGGGCGACCGCAGCGCATGCAACCACGATTGCGTGTTCCTGATATTTCTATCCACGCCCTCCGCGAGGAGGGCGACGTACAACGAGTACAACCGGCCCGTTGGGTACTGGATTATTTCTATCCACGCCCTCCGCGAGGAGGGCGACTCCTCGCCGGAAAGCTCACTATCCCGGATTTTTGATTTCTATCCACGCCCTCCGCGAGGAGGGCGACCCATCTTCTCGTGACCGATTGGAGGTATAAATCGTATTTCTATCCACGCCCTCCGCGAGGAGGGCGACGATTGTGTAGTCCCGTGCGTTCTGGTAAAATTCCATTTCTATCCACGCCCTCCGCGAGGAGGGCGACGCCACAACGGGCGCATGGACGGCATCTGGGACATATTTCTATCCACGCCCTCCGCGAGGAGGGCGACTAGCTTCCACGTCTATGACTGGCTCATTAGACTTATTTCTATCCACGCCCTCCGCGAGGAGGGCGACCCAACAGCGTTGTGCCCATGCTTTGTGCAATCACAGATTTCTATCCACGCCCTCCGCGAGGAGGGCGACGGGGGCAGATGGAGCAAAGCAGGAGCAATCGCCGATTTCTATCCACGCCCTCCGCGAGGAGGGCGACTTGTGGCCGCTGCCAGACGGCGCACGGAGTTGATATTTCTATCCACGCCCTCCGCGAGGAGGGCGACGGTTCACCTCCTTTCAGTGGTTCTTGAGCATCTTGAAATTTCTATCCACGCCCTCCGCGAGGAGGGCGACTATGCTCGTCCGGGTCAAAGTCGTCCGAATAATCCAATTTCTATCCACGCCCTCCGCGAGGAGGGCGACATGCGGCCCTGCCAGACTTGCTCCTGCAGGCCGTTATTTCTATCCACGCCCTCCGCGAGGAGGGCGACGTGTTCGTGTCGCCGGAGAGTTCCCCCGGCAGGAATTTCTATCCACGCCCTCCGCGAGGAGGGCGACGCTACAAGGACAGGTTTGGCAAGTGCATCGGCGAATTTCTATCCACGCCCTCCGCGAGGAGGGCGACGTGTCGCCCGCTGCTCCCGTGAGTTGACCGAGGAATTTCTATCCACGCCCTCCGCGAGGAGGGCGACGCGAGGACGTAAGGGTTAGCCGCCAGCGTCGCGGTATTTCTATCCACGCCCTCCGCGAGGAGGGCGACGTTCGATTCGGTCTATGTGCTGCTCTCCCGGTGTATATTTCTATCCACGCCCTCCGCGAGGAGGGCGACTCCGACCTCGAGGCCGAAGCGCACGGCGAGGGTATTTCTATCCACGCCCTCCGCGAGGAGGGCGACTATAACGGTGCCGTTCCAGACCGCAGACGCAGAACTATTTCTATCCACGCCCTCCGCGAGGAGGGCGACCCTGCGGCCGCCACCAACTCGTTGTAATACTCCTATTTCTATCCACGCCCTCCGCGAGGAGGGCGACGATAGCCGTTTATGTCTACGATGATGACCATTTATTTCTATCCACGCCCTCCGCGAGGAGGGCGACCGCTTTTCTGGAAGATGATAGCGATTTTTTCTTTCATTTCTATCCACGCCCTCCGCGAGGAGGGCGACGACCGCACAAAGGCACGGCAGACACAGCAGCACAAATTTCTATCCACGCCCTCCGCGAGGAGGGCGACCGGAGTTGTATGTAGCCGAGAAAAAGGCTGAGGCATTTCTATCCACGCCCTCCGCGAGGAGGGCGACTCCGAAGAAAGGAGCCGAAAAATGGGAATTTCGGAATTTCTATCCACGCCCTCCGCGAGGAGGGCGACTCAGACAGAACCAAAAGGCTACAACAGAGGCCGTATTTCTATCCACGCCCTCCGCGAGGAGGGCGACCCAGCGCAAACAGGGCGGCAACCACGCCGATGATATTTCTATCCACGCCCTCCGCGAGGAGGGCGACAGCAAAAACGGAGAAAAACATCTCCGCTTTTGTTTCATTATAAAACGATCTGCACAGATTTGGAAGAGCTTGTCCAAAAACATCCGAAAAAGGAGCTGCGATCTGCACAGAACGGCTTGAAAACATGGTGCGAAGGAGACGGAAAAGGGGTGAGCGCTTTCCATTCGCACCGAGGGAACAGGCTAGAAAATCAGCACGTCTCCGGATTCAAACAGGGGATGCACCCCGATGTGCTCGACCTTGGTCTTATAGTTGTTGCCCAGTTGATAAAACCGCAGACTGTCCAGATCGGGGTCGATGAGGGCGGAAAGCTCGGACTTCAGAACAGCAAACTGTGCGGCGTCCAGCAGGCACTCGAAGACAGAATTCTGCACCCGCTGCCCGTGGTCCACGCACTTTTTGGCGACTTTGCGCAGGCGTTTGCGCCCAGCAGCGGTCTCGGTGTTGACATCGTAGGTGATCAGGACCAGCATAGACGAGCCTCACTTCCAGAAGAACGGCGGATACGGTTCCAGATCACCGCGCAGAGTCCGCGCCAGAAGGAGCGCCTGCACGTAAGGCACCAGTCCCCAGGGCAGTTTCTCTTTCAGGAAGGGATGGGTGATCTGCTCCTGCTTTTTGGTCTGCCAGGCTTTGAGAAACGCGCGGCGGCCATCGTCGGTCAGGAGGACAGTACCATTCTCCTGTTTCTGAAAGTGCTTCGCTGTCAGCAGTTTCTGGTTGATGCAGGACAGCACGAACCGGTCTGCGTAAACGGCGCGAAGCTCTTCCATAAGGTCCAGCGCCAGACTGCGGCGTCCGGGACGGGCGCGGTGCAGGAAGCCGACATACGGGTCCAGCCCGACGCTGCTCAGTGCGGAAGCGCAGTCGCGGGCCAGCAGAGAATAGGCAAAGGAGAGCAGAGCATTCACATTGTCCAGCGGAGGCCGACGGTTTCGGGACACGAACGGAAACGCTTCATGCTGCTGTAAAATGAGGGAGTCGAAGCAGTCAAAGTAGCGCTGCGCTGCTTCCCCTTCCAGACCGCGCAGCTGGTCAAGATCGTCGCACTGCTCGATGAGCGGGAGCGCCGCCGCAAGCTGGGCACTCGTGCGTTTGAATTCCTCTACGGGTACGCGCTGCGGGTGGTCGCGGGTGGCGCGTTCCAGCACCCAGCGGGCGTTGTAAACTTTGCCAAGGATGAAGTACCGCGCATAGCGGCAGCTCAGCGCTTCGCTGTCGGAGATGCGGTACTGGGTCTGCCGCAGCAGGACATTGCCGCGCTCTTCGCCGACGGTGCGTGCCAAAAACTGGCCGTAGGGGCTGAAAAAGCAGAGGTCGATGCCCTTGGCCGCGCATTTGCCCATGAGTGCCGGACTGGCACCGGAGCGGCTGAAGCAGACGATCCCTTCCAGCGTGTGGAGCGGGACCCGTCCGATCTCGGTCTTCTGGCGGCTGACCACGACATTTTCGCCGTCGAGCGAAAGATAGGCGTCTTCCGAAGTGACGTAAAGCTGGGTCAAAAGCTGTCTCATAGCGTGTCCTCCGCTTGCACTTCGTCCAGATAGGCTTTCAGGTAGGCCCTGGGGTCGGCGCGTTTGTACAGTGCGGGCAGGCAAAGCTCTTTGAGGGAGCAGGCGTTGCAGAAGGTTCCCGGCTTGACTTTTGGCGTGTAGCCGCGGGCGAAATACTGGTTCATCTCGTCGGCCATAGCCTGCGTTTTTTGGCGCAGCGCGTCCGTCAGCGGGACGAGTTCCCGCCGCCGCGTTTCCTCGTAGAAGAGCGCGGCCTGCGGGATATCACAGGCCAGCATCTCTTCCAGAGCCATGGCCTGCGCACAGAGCTGCAGCCGGTCGGCGTCGTTCTCCTTGGCACGGCCATGTTTGTACTCCACCGGCATGGGCTGCCAGCGGCCTTCGGTGTGCTGCAGCGGGATGCCCTCCGGGTCTGCCCGGAATTCCACAACGTCGCAGTCTCCGCTGAGCCGCAGGCGGTGGCTGACGACCTTCATCCCCCGTGTGATGAGCAGATCGCCCCGCCGCTCGGTCTGCGCGGTGTCATGGCAGCGGGTATGTTCCAGCCGCCCTTCCGCAGTGCGAAGGTTCTCAGACCATTGCTGTTCGAGGTGGATGAGCGCCCACTGACGGCGGCAGAAGCAAAAATGCTGGATGCCGGACATCAACAGGTAATCGTCCGGGGTGGACATCAGGACATCCTCTCGCAGGTGACTCCTTCCGGAAGGGCGTCGGATACGGTGACAGTGTAATCACGATAGCTGCGCGCCGGGGTGGTGGGGTCTTTGCGCTGGATGGTCACGGCATCGAACAGCTTGTAAGCGGGGGCGTTGCCAAGCTCCGAAGAATGCTTGAAGACGATGAGCTCCCGCACGGCCATTTTACCGCGCGCAGCGCTGTGATCGTTCTCGAACATGTTCAGAATGGCCTCCCACAGCAGCTGCAGGTCATCTTCCGAAAAGCCTGTGGTCTTGCGGGCGAGATTGGCGGAAACATAACCTTCTGCACGGTAGAGGGCATAGGGGACGATGTGCTTATGGCCGAACTCGGTATCTTTGTTTTCCGCATCTGATTCTTTTGTGATTGCCACACGAGTAAGCGTGATGTTGCGGGGCTCAATGGGGTCGATGGAATGTGCAAAGCCGAACTGAACTGGACCACGAACCTGGCCGCAGTTGAGTGCGCCCTTCACAAAGGTGGTCATAACAGCGCCAAAGGTGCGGATATCATAAAAGTCGGAACACATGAAGTTGCGGATTTTGATGTCGATATCCGGGTCTTTAGATTTGAGCTTGGAAGCAACTGCTTTGGCTTCTTTGGTGCTGGCCTTTTGGATGGAAACCAAATCATCGTGGATGCCGAGTTCATCGCCAGCGGTCAGGTCGCTTCGATTCAGCGTAACACTGTCCTTCACATAAATCCGATAACCGGGCGCATCTTCTTTTACGGTCTGGACGTAGTTCCGAATCTTTCTCTTCAAGCAGACGTCGGTCACGATGCCGTAACCCGTTTCGGGGTCCATGCGAGGCATGTTATCTGCATCGGGATCGCCGTTCGGATTTCCGTTCTCAACGTCGAATAGAACAACAAAGTCGTAACGATTTTTGATGGGTTCAGACATAATTAGTCCTCCTTATCCTTTTTGGTGTAAAACTTTCGCATCTGATGATAGTAGCCGATTTGGAAAGCGCCCTGTTCGGGAAGTGTGGTGTGTGCAGGTAAGGTTTCATCGATTTTGGAGAAAAGGTGCGTCAGAAGCTTATTGTAATTGATTTGTTGTGCAGGTGTCAGCTTCTTCAGATGCTTTTGTGCGAGATTGATCAACGTGGGAAAAACAACTTCGGGGGTTTCGCAGGCGGCATTAAAGTAACGGTCCCGAATCGTTGTGTTGATTTCGGAATTGGCGTCACTTTGAATATGCTCTAACGTGGCAAACAGGCGGCCGAGTACGTAAGGGCAGTAATTCGAATCATCGTTTAACTTCATGTCCAAAATCTCCTTGTGATTTGAAAGAGTGGATGCGTCCCTCAGATAATACGCTTTCAGAATGGCGGCACGATTTGGGGTGACTTTCTGGTCAGCGTGGATTCTGGAAGCAATGCTGTGAAGGAGGGTGGAAGGATAAGGGGCTCCTGTAAGGGCGGCTCGCAGAAGCGCACCAGAAAGCTGGGGGGATGGTTTGGGATTGCGCTCTTTGAAGTTTAATGTTTCGCGGACGATTTTTGAAATGGAGATAAGTGGTTCCTGGTCGTAAGGAGGACGGTCGATCTCCAGTGCTTTCGCATGCTGCTGCAAGTGTGCGGCAAATTTGCCCATCGTATCGCGGTAGAAAAAACGTACCGAAATACGTGCCGCGTTGGGTGAGAGCCCCAGCACATAAAAGTGCTGGCCGGACTGCAGATCTTCGCCCATCCAGCTGCAGGGCTTTCCTTTGGCAAGGCTGTCCAGCGCTTTGCTCAGATCGTCCTCGGTAAGACCATGGTTTTCCGGGATGCCGAACATGGCCATCATGCCGAGGGAGGAATAGCTGGGGGACGCGTTTTCGGCCCAGCAGACCACAGCGGTATCGCCGAGGATACGGCAATGATCCCGATCGGCCAGCAGCGTGTTCAATGCAGTGGTGTAAGCAAAGGCGGCATATTCGCTGACAGGGGCATTCTCGCCCTGCTCGTGCCCATAGGAACAAAATGCCGGGGCGTTGAAGGAAACGAGCGCGGCTCCGGAACTCTGTGCGCCGGGAACACCCTTGATGGAAGGATGCAGCCGGGCGGCTGGGGCCTGCTGGCCGGTCACGAGACACTGGACCAGCGGAGTGTCGGGCGAAGCGCTGCTGTAGTGCTGCTGCCATGCCGCTCGGATCGCTTCATCTTCAGTGGACAGGATGCTGCCCTCTGGCCCTTCATAGTCGAACAGAAGGTTGGCGTTTCCGGTGATATCCTTCCAGCGGTCAGCCAGTAACGGGTGGGCCGATGCTTCTTCGGGCTTCCAATGGTCAAAAAACGCAAGGACCGCTCTGGCCGCAGGGGAATCAACCCCATCCAGAATGGCATGGTGCAGCTTTGCACAGGCTTCGAAGCACTGGATGGAGCGCTCCGGCTTGCCTTTTTCGTCTGCACCCAGCAGATAGGTGGAATTGTCACACAGAAAATTTGCAGCAATGCCGGAAGCTCGTTTGACATGGGCAGGAACTGCCATTTCCCGCGGGGCGAGCACTTCTTTTTTGCCGCGCGGAACCATCTGGCGGCAGTCCACGAGGTCGATGAGCTGGCCTTCCGCGTTGATGCGGAGCCAGTAGCTGACCTTGAACTGGTTCTCCCAGCCGGGGGCTGAGATCTGTCCGGTGCGGAGCAGCTGCTCATAATAAGCAGTCAATGCCTGTAAGATCATGTGAACACCTCCACATCCCGGCAATCCATCACCCCGTTGACCAGCTTTGCCCGGAAGAACTGCGAGCGGATGTTGGCCGGGTCAGAATAATCCAGATCATACAGCATGAATCCGAGGTCCTGCGTGGCTTCTTCCAGTGCAGGAATGTCGCCGCCGGGCCACTCCCGGAAGTTGGCAGGGAACTCGCGGCAGCCAAAGCAGGGCTGATGATAGCACTGGCCTTTGCTCAAACGGCGGCGAAGGATATCCTGGAATTTTCCGGGGTTGTCGCCGGGGGCTGCCCTGTCGGTCATGGTGAAGTGACACTCGATGACATAGTGGACGTTCTGCAGGACCATAGCGGCGCGCTGCTGGATGTCCTGGCTGGTGTAGAGCACCGGCGGCGTTCCTCCCTTGGCGGCAGACAGTGCTGCGGAAGCCAGCAGGGTGGAGCGGACCTCGTTTCGCCGGATGTTGGTGAACTGGATGGGACTCAATAAGTAGATGCGGTCAATGTGGTACTTCAGGCCAGGGTGCCAGTAGATCGCTTCAACGAGCCCTCTTGCGGCCGACGGTGTGATGATGTCGTAACTGACACGTTCGGTCTTCATTTCGGGCCGGGAGAAGCATCCATAGGGTCCCCAGACTTCAATGCGCATAGACATGCGCATTACCTCCTTTCAAACGGTTGTCGGACTTTCAGGCGAACATCGAATTTGCCCATTGCAACCACCTCTTTGCAATTAACTTCTGTTGTATGTTATTTCAAAAAACTTCTTGTGGCTTTAGTATAACACACTTTTTGCGAAATGCAAGATGCTACTTGTGTAAAATCCAAATTCAACCTATAATAAAGGAGTCATTCGGAGAAAAACGAATGTGGATTGAAATTGTTGGATGTTGTTTCAAGCAATGGGGGAAAAGCAGTGGAGTCGTGTGCTCTGCTGCTTTTTCCATTTCAGAGGATGATCGCCCTGCCTTCTTCAATCTCCATCGAAAGGCCGGTCCTGCGGCTGTACAAGTCTGGATCAGCGAGGATGGCGGAATCATCGGGGAAATCCGGAGAACGTTCCAATGCACCGGCGGCGTCCAGCGAACGGAACTGCTTTTCATAGCATTCTACGCTGTAAATGCCCAGGCGGCGGAGCTGAGCACGGCTGATGTGTCCGCCGCGAAGCGATGCGCAGAGGTCGGCACCTTCCTCAATGGGAAGATAGATCGTGTAAGTGTGGTTATCAATGAGGTGGAACTTTCCGGCAACCTGTGCAAAGGGAAACTGACATCCCTTGATACCATGCTGAAAAGCGTCCAGAATGTTCTGTTTGTCAAGCGTTGCACGGGTGCGATAGAAGGATTCAAAATAGCTGTGAATGGCATCCGGTGTGTCGAGCAGGTCGTAGGCCCGCTCGGTGGCATTCATGGCGTTGACATTCTGCGAAAGCATGGGGAGCGGTGCCAGACCTTCCAGCTGGAAAGAAGCAACGATGCTTTTTTTCGGGTCGCGTCTGCCCTCCCGGTTGCAGCGCCCGGCGGTCTGGAGCAGGGAATCCAGCCCGGCGGCTTCACGGTAAGCAAGCGGAAAATCGACATCGACGCCTGCTTCGATCAAAGAGGTGGAGACGACCCGGCAGGAAAGCCCCGCCTTGAGCCGTTGGCGGATTTCGTCCAACTGTCGGCGGCGGTCAGCGGCACAGAGAAAGGTGGTCAGGCAGTAGCTGCCTTCGGCGGGGAGCTGTGCAAACAGATCCTGGGCGGTCTTGCGCCGGTTGACCACACAGAGCACCTGTTCGGCAGACGAAAGCTGTGCGCAGAGGGCCTCAGCGGAGAGGGTGCCCAGATCTTGCCGGGTCACGCGGCGAAGGACTTCATAGAGGTGAGCCGTGTCGGGGCTGAGTTCTTTTGCGGTCAGGCCGGGGGCAAGCTCCTGAAGCAGCGGCGTCAAGGCGGGCTGCGTTGCGGTGCAGAGAACGGCGGTGGTGTGGTAGTGCTGGACCAGCTGTGCGATGGCGGAAACGCAGGGCTTCAGGTAATCGGTAGGGAACGTCTGTGCTTCATCAAAAAGAATGACGCTGTTGGCAATGTTGTGCAGTTTGCGGCACCGGCTGCTGCGGTTGGCGTAGAGGGATTCGAAGAACTGCACAGCGGTCGTCACCACGATGGGAGCGTCCCAGTTTTCGCTGGAAAGCAGTTTCCGGTACTGAGCAGGTGTCAGGTCGTCTTTTTCGGTCAGCTTGTAGTCTACACCGGAAAAGTGGGCCAGCACATTGTCTTCTCCCAGAAGATCTGCGAACGTCTGCGCCGTCTGGTCGATAATGGAAGTGTAGGGGATGACGTAAATGATGCGCTCCATCTGCGGCTTTTGTGCCACAGCATGTTCCAGCGCAAAGGCGAGGGACGCGAAGGTTTTGCCGCCGCCCGTGGGAACTGTGAGCGTATAAAGCCCCTGTGGTGCATGAGCACCCTGTTCCATGCAGGCCCGCAGTACTTTGTTCCGCTCCTGCGCGACAGGGGAAGCGGCAGGGCTGTCAAGGTAGCGTTTGGCCTGTGCCCGGACTTTTTCCAGCAGAGCGGAAAGTGGTTCCCCCATCCCACGCGGGGCTGCTTTACCGTCCATGAAGGTCTCGGTGTCGATGAAATCGGCATCGACCAGGCTGGAGTAGAGCATCCGGGTGAAAAAGGCCATGGTCAGATTGTCCGGCTGGCGGAGCAGCCACGGCGGCAGAGCGGCTTTGGCAGGGGAAATCTCCTGTTTCCACTGGGAGCAATCTTCGATCCGCCGCTTGGAGCGGCCGACCAACGTGCTTTCGTCGGCAGTGTCATGCGGATTTCCGAGGTCGGGGATGCCACTGTGGTGTCCGGCAATGGCCAGCGCGGCGGGAATGTTTCCGTCCTGGATCGCGGCCTTGGCTCCGGCAGTGGAGTGGTCAACGGGCGGGCCGCCCTGCAAGCGTTGCTGGAAACCAGCGCTATATTTTCCGATGTCATGAAGCAGGGCGGTATACGCTGCTTCTGCTTGTGCGCCAAACGCTGCGGCAAAGTTTCCGGCCAGTGCAGCCGTGCTGGTCAGGTGTTCTTCGATGGTCTGTGTGCGGGTCTTGTCATCACTGATGTGCGCGAGCAGCTTCATAAGAGATCCCTCCTGAACGATAGGATACCGTTACCATACGAGAAATGGAAGTTGTTGTCAATTGGCATCCTTCCTATAATTTCAGTATAAATTCTGTTGTGTCCCATAAATCGTACTTCCACGCTCCCTTCTCAAAAAATCTTGCCTTTTCCCTAAAAAAGGCTTACAATAGCCTCGGCAAACCGAAAAGATAAGGAAACAATTTCGGAGGACAGAACAATGGCTTGTACTACAATTTTAGTCGGCAAAAACGCATCATACGATGGCTCCACCATGGTCGCCCGCAACGACGATTCGGGTTCGGGGCATTTCACGGCCAAAAAGTTCGTGGTCGTGCAGCCGGAGGAGCACCCGGCCGTCTATCGGTCGGTGATCTCCCATGTGGAGGTGCCGCTGCCCGGCCATGCGCTGCGGATGACGGCTATGCCCAACGCCGTGGAAGGTGAGGGCATCTGGGCGGCAGCGGGTGTCAATGCGGCCCATGTGGGCATGACGGCCACCGAGACCATCACGTCCAACCCGCGCGTTTTGGGTGCAGACCCGTTGGTGGTGTATCAGCCCGCCAAAGGGGAACGGCCGGAAGTGCCCGGCGGCATTGGCGAGGAGGACATCGTCTGCCTCGTGCTGCCCTATATCCGCTCGGCCCGCGAGGGCGTGGTGCGCCTGGGCGAGCTGCTCCGGACGTACGGCACCTATGAGATGAACGGCATCGCGTTTCAGGATGTGAACGAGATCTGGTGGCTGGAGACCATCGGCGGCCACCACTGGATGGCCCGCCGTGTGCCGGACGACAGCTATGTCGTGATGCCCAACCAGCTCGGCATCGACAGCTTCGACTTTGCCGACGCCTGCGGCGCACAGGAAAACTACATGTGCTCGGATGACCTGAAGGCCTTTGTGGACAAGCACCACCTCGACCTCTCGCTGGACGGCAGCTTCAACCCGCGCGATGCCTTCGGCAGCCACGACGACGCCGATCATGTGTATAACACACCGCGCGCCTGGTTCATGCTGCGGCATCTGAACCCCAACACCTGGGTCTGGGAAGGCCCCGATGCAGACTATACCCCGCATTCGGACGACCTGCCCTGGTGCATGGTCCCGGAGCGGAAGATCACACCGGAAGACGTGAAATACCTGCTGTCTTCGCACTATCAGGGCACCCCGTATGACCCGTATGCCGCCTATGGCGACCCGAAGAGCAAGGGTGCCTACCGTACGATCGGCATCAACCGCAACAGCTTCATGGCGCTGACCCAGATGCGCCCGGATCTGCCGGAGGAGTTCCGCACGGTGGAGTGGATCGCCTATGCGTCCAATGCCTTCAACACGATGGTGCCGTTCTATGCCAATGTGGACACCACCCCGGCCTACCTCGCCTGCACCACCGGCGAAGTCTCCACCGAGAGCTTTTACTGGGTCAGCCGGATGATCGCTGCCATGGCCGATGCCGCTTACGGCAAGTCCATCTTCCATGTCGAGCGCTACGAGGAAGGCGTCCTCTCCGCCACACGCGCTCTGTTGAACGCCTACGACGAAAAACAGGCCCAGGAGGCCGACCCGGCCCGCCGTGCCGCCCTGCGCACGGAGGCCAACGAGGCCATCGCCAGAGAGCTGAAGGCCCGCGCCGCCGATACGCTGGATAAGGTCCTCTTTGAACTGAGCTGCAATATGAAGAATGCCTTCTCCCGCTCGGATGCCTGAGCAATCAATAAGGTAATAAATGGGAGCGCCTCCGCACAGAAACTGTTTTGTGCGGGGGCGCTCCTCGTTGTGCCGGGAACAGCATTTCATATGAAACTCCAATGCAGAAAACGCAGAATGACGGATATAAATCATAAAGAAAATGATTTTTTGTATGCGTTTCATATTTTCGGGGGGGGGTAGGAAAAAATGAAAAAACATGGAGGAAAACATTGACAAATAGCTAAAAAAGGTGATATTCTATGAATGAGGCTTTATACCTCGGATGTCATTGTGCCCTGAGGAGGGGAAAAACTTTTTGAAACGATATGACCAGGCAGGAAAAGCAAAGTGGCTGATCCTGGTCATTGCGGCAGGTATCCTTCTGCTGGGTGTGATCCTGTATGCAGGGGGACGCTGGCTGGAGACCAGGAGCGTTGAAGAAGCACGCGGGGATCTGACCCAGACGGAAGCGGTGGAAACGCAGGAATACAACGGCGTCACATACCAGCGCCGGGAGGGGCTGACCTCCATCCTCGTGATGGGCGTGGACCATGACAGTGCTGTGGAGAGCGAGGGCGCTTACCAGGGCGGCCAGGGAGATTTCCAGCGGCTGATCGTCATCGATCCGGAACGCCAGGTCATCCGTCAACTGAAGATCGACCGGGATACCATGACAGAATGCACCGTGCTGGGCTACCTTGGCAGCCCCATCGGCACCAAAGAGATGCAGATCAGCCTTGCGCATGGCTTCGGCGATGGCAAGGAGGAAAGCTGCGAGTATGCCCGTGAGGCAGTGGAAGGTCTTCTGCTGGGAGAATCCATTGATTTTTACGTGGCCATGAACATGGATGGCATCTCGGAGCTGAACGATCTGGCAGGCGGTGTCACTGTGACATTGGAGGATGATTTCTCCTCCATAGACCCTGCAATGACCAAGGGCACGACCCTGACGCTGCATGGAGATCAGGCCGAGACCTTTGTCCGCAGCCGGATGACGGTCGGAGATGGGACCAACGCCAGCCGCATGGAACGTCAGGAGGCGTTCCGTGGTCGCGACCAAGAAGACTGCAAAGGTCTGAGTTTGAGAAAGTACCTTTTGTAGGTTTACAGAAGGCAGTGGCATTTGCTGCCACTGCTTTCTTTCTGCTTCAGAATAAATCAAAGGGAGAACAAAACTATGTCAGAATACCAAATGCCACCCCCCAATAAGGTGAATTCGCCCCAGCCCGGCAATGGAGACGAGGAGACCATTGACCTCCTGGAGCTGCTTTATGCGCTGCTGGGAAAGTGGCGGGAGATCGCAGCAGCAACCGTGGCCTGCGCCCTGATCGCAGCCATTGGGGTGCTGTTTTTTGTGACGCCCAAGTATCAGGCGTCGTCCACCATTTACGTCATCAGCCAGAAAGACTCGGACATCAACATGTCCGATCTCCAGATCGGCACGGCCCTGACCGATGACTATATCCAAGTCTTTCATATGTGGGAGGTGCAGGAGAAGGTGATCTCCAACCTGGACCTGCCCTATACCTACAGCCAGCTGGATAAGATGCTCTCTGTGACCAATGCCTCCAACACCCGGATGGTGGAGATCACCGTGACGTCGGAGTCTGCGCAGGAAGCAGCAGACATCGCCAATGAGTATGTTACCGTGGTGCAGGACTACATTGCCAAAAAGATGGCAACGGACAAGATCTCTATCATGTCCACAGCACTGGTTCCTACGGAGCCGGTCAGCCCGAACAAGACCAAAAGCATCCTGCTGGGAGCATTGCTGGGCTTTGTGGTCAGTGCGGGTGTCGTTGTTGTGATCACAGTGCTGGACGATACCTACAAGACGGCGGAGGACATCAAGAAATACACCGGGCTGGTGACGATGGCGGTGATCCCGCTGGAAAAGAGCGATGAGCCAAAACACCAGAGGGCAGACAAGCAGATCGGCCTGAAGCTGCCGGGAGAGAAAACGCTGTGAACAGACTTGAATTTCGAAAACTTCCCCAGTTGAGCTACCCGGTCAATGAGGCCTTCAACACCCTTTCCACCAATGTCTCCTTTTTGGGTCGGGATATCAAAAAGATCATGCTTACCAGTTCCCACGCATCCGAGGGCAAGAGCTTTACCAGCCTTACGCTGTGCCGGAAGCTGGCAGAGCGAGGCAAGCGGGTGGTCCTGGTGGATACGGACCTGCGGCGGAGCATGATCACCACTGTTTATGGGGTGCAGTTTGCGCCGGGTTCCAAAAAGCAGGGCCTATCTCACTATCTGGCCGGCATTGCCGAAAAGGAGGAAGTCCTGTTCCACACCAACGTTCCGGGCATGGACTTTATCCCTATGGGCCACGAACTGCTGAATCCCATCCCGCTGCTGAGCTCTGAGCGGTTTCAGAACCTGCTGGATGGACTGGCAGAGCAGTACGATTACGTGATCGTGGATGCGGCTCCGGTGGGCGTGGTCATTGATGCTGCGGAGATCGCCAAGGTCTGCGATGGCATTCTGCTGGTGGTGAGCTACAATCAGGTCCACCGGCAGGAGCTGATCGACGCCAAAAACCAGTTGGAACAAACGGGCTGCCCCATCCTCGGCACCATCCTCAATCAGGTGGATTACGAGGGCTTTGCCAACAAGAAGTATTATTACAAATCGCATTATTCCAGTTATTACAAGGCCTACGAAAAAGAGGCAGAAGAAAAGAAGAGCTGAGCCCATGACAGAACAGTTTTTAGATCTGCATACGCATGTGGTCTATGGAGTGGACGATGGTGCCCGCACGGAAGAACAGATGCGGGCGATGCTGGACGCAGCTGCTGCCAACGGCATCACCACATTGGTGGCCACCACCCACGCGACACCGGGCTTGGAGGAGTTTCCACAGGAGCGCTATCAGCGCCACCTGGATGCAGCGCAGGCCTATTGTCAACAGCAGGGGTATGGATTGCGGCTGTACCCCGGTGCGGAGCTGCTGTACAACCCCATGCTGCGGGATGCGGCCAGAGAAAACGGCCTGCCCACGCTGGCCGGTACAGACTGGGTGCTGATGGAGTTTTTACCGCAGACTTCCGCCAAAGAGCTGGAAAACGGGCTGGAAGAAGTGGCTGTGTGCGGCTACTCCATTCTGATGGCCCATGTGGAGCGCTACCGCTGCCTGGAATCGCGGGGCCTTCTGGAAAAGCTGAAGGCCCGGTATCCTGTGGCCTGCCAGATGAACGGTTCCACGGTGCTGGAGCCGGGTAGCTTTTGGAAGCGGCGGCGGGTGGAACGCTGGCTGAGCAGCGGTGTCATTGATGTGGTAGCATCGGATGCACATAACACCACGTCCCGGCCGGTCAATCTGCGGGAAGCCTATCAAAAGCTGAAACTCACCTTCGGCGAGGAAACAGCGGACCGTTTGACCGGGCGCAGCGGCCTATGGAAGGAATTCCGGGACACCTTAGCACAACAAAAAACGACTTGACGTTCCAGCAAAGTGCTGGGGACTGCTTCCTTCTGCACAATGCGTAGCATGTTGGGGGCGGGTGTGCAAGACGCAGAAAAAGCAAAACAGCGGCAGTTTTCCAAATTGGAAAGCGGCCGCTGTTTTTTGAAATCAATCTTGTTAGAATTTGCTAAAATTCTTTGAACTTATTTGTTTGCACAAAAAAACTCTAGATGCAAAATTGTTGCATCTAGAGCGAAAATAAAAAATCACACCCCCGATGCGCCGTAGTTTGCCAGCACACGGGCGGAGGGATCGTTGACGTTGCAGCCGGGCCATGCCTTGTTGGGCATCCAGAAATCGACGATGGTGCGGCTCTGGTCGTGGTAGTATTTCTCGAAGATCTCGCGGTAGAACAGGCTCTCCTTGGTGAACGGCATGCAGTGGGCCGAATAGTTTGCCCGGCGGAGCTGGAACTCCTCGTCGGTGTAAAGGCTCTCGGTATACTCCTTGATGTCGTCTACCATGCTGTGGCCCACGGCGTCGGAGAAGGCGGCCTTTTCACGCCACAGGATCTCCGGCGGCAGCCAGTCGCCCTCGAAGGCTTTGCGCAGCAGGTACTTGCCCTTGCCGTAGCTGTTCAGCTTCTTTTCGGGGTCAATGGCCATCACGTAGCGGACGAAGTCCAGATCACCGAAGGGCACACGGGCCTCAATGCTGTTGGAGGAGATGCAGCGGTCGGCGCGGAGGACATCGTACATATAAAGCTCGCGGATGCGCTTCTGGCTCTCCTGCTGGAATGCGTCGGCGGTGGGGGCATAGTCGGTGTACTTGTAGCCGAACAGCTCATCGGAGATCTCGCCCGTCAGAAGGACGCGGACATCGGTCTGCTCGTGGATGGCCTTGCACAGCAGATACATGCCCATGCTGGCGCGGATGGTGGTGATGTCCCAGGTGCCCAGCAGGCGGATGACCTCTTCCAGGCTCTGGAGGACCATCTCCCGGTTGATGATGACCTCGTGATGCTCGCTGCCCAGATAGTCGGCGGTCTGGCGGGCATACTTCAGGTCGATGGCGTCGGTGTCCATGCCGATGGCAAAGGTGCGGATGGGTTTGCCCAGCTTTTTGGCTGCGATGGAGCAGACCAGCGAGGAGTCCAGACCGCCCGAAAGCAGGAAGCCGACCGGTGCGTCGGCGTCCAGACGCTTTTCCACACCGGCAATGAGCTTTTCGCGGATGTTGGTCAAGGTGGTCTCCATGTCGTCTTCCATGGGGGCGGGCACGTCGGCGATGTCCTCATAGCGGACGAAGCGGCCGTCGCAGTAGTAGCTGCCAATGGGGAAGGGCCGGATGTCGTCGCACCAGCCGATGAGGTTCTGCATCTCGGACGCGAATGCGATCTGGTGGCTGGACTTGGAGTAGCCGTAGAACAGCGGGCGGATGCCGATGGGGTCGCGGGCTGCGATGAGGCGGTCCTTGCGGGAATCGTAGAGGATAAGGGCGAACTCGGCGTCCAGATGGCGGAACATGTCGAGGCCGTACTCATAATAAAGCGGCAGCAGGATCTCGCAGTCGCAGTCGGACTGGAACTTGTAGCCCCGGCGCTTCAGGATCTCTTTTTCAAAGCGGAAGCCGTACAGCTCGCCGTTGCAGACCACACAGTCGGCTCCGCGGTAGAACGGCTGCATGCCTTCGGGCGTCAGGCCCATGATGGCCAGCCGGCCAAAGCCCATCAGGCCGAACGGCCCTTCCACGACCCGCTGGTCGTCCGGGCCGCGCATCACGGTGCGCAGCAGATAATCCTTGAACTTGGCGGCACTCAGATCGTGCCCGGTGTAACCCATTACACAACACATATTTCTTACCCCTCTCAAGTGACCTCTCCGTCATTGCTTGGCAATGACGCCTCTCCGGATCGGAGCGGTTTCAAATAAAAAATACGGCAGCTTTCATCCCATTTTGCTAGGACGAATGCTGCCGTATCCGTGGTGCCACCTAAATTACCGACACGCTGGGCATGTCAGTCACTTTTGTGCGCTCTCCCCGTTGAAAGCACTGCCGCGATAACGAGCGGCGCACGTCTGCCCCTACTTGCCGCCTTGCACGGGTTCAGGGGGAAGCTCACGGGGGTTCGTTCGGGTCCGGCTCTCTGCGCGGCTCACACCTGCCCGTGCTCTCTGAAAAAGAGCGGTTGGACCTTACTTTTCCCGGTCAACGCTTTTCTTGCCTGAATTGTATCACGGCTTTTTGTCCGTGTCAACATCCGAATTTGAATTTTCTTCGGTTTGTTCAGCCTGCTCATTTTGCTGCGCACAGCGGCGGCAAAGTCCGTACAAAACGCTTCCCTCGCACTGGAGCGTAAAGCCGTGTTCGGCCATCAGATGGGCGCGCACCTCGTCCATGAAGTGGCAGTCCAGGTGATAGATCCGCCCGCACTGCACACATTTGAGGTGCAGATGCTCCCGGCAGTGCCGCCCTTCGTCCACATACTGGAACACAGCTTTTTCGCCCTTGTCAGCGACGTATTTCATGATGCGCTGTTCGCCCGCCAGCTTGTCGAGATACCGGTAGACGGTGGTGGGGTTGGGGCTGGCGCCCTCGGCCTCCAGATGTTCCAGAATATTCGACGCACTGACCGCGTGCTGCCGGTTGTTGATGAGATAATCCAGGATGAGCTGCCGGGTTTTGGTGTTGTATCCGCCGCGACCTGCCATGATATCCGCCTTCCTTTCTGCATCAAGTGTATCACAATTTATCCTTCGATGCAAAACAAGATGGGAGAGTTGGTGACAAGCACAAAAAACTTTGTGAATAATGCGAGAAAATACGGCAGAATATCTGTGCAAAACGGAAAAGCTCCCAATCTTTTGGAAAAACTCTTGTAAAGATTGACAAGTTGTGTGATAATATTCGTATGAGATGAGTTGGATTATTTCAGGGATACAAGCTGCCTTTTGGGCGGCTTTGCGTTGTTTGAGACGAACATCGGAACATCGGAATGAAATGATCTGTTCGGTTAGGAGATTGGAAAGATGAAAGAGATGGAACAGCAGGCAAAGCAGAGCTTGAAGCTCCAGGCCTACCAGTACCTGAAAACAAAGATCCTGAACTGTGAGTACCGTCCCAATGAGTTTCTCAACGAGCAGAAGCTCTGTGCGGAGATGGGAAATATCAGCCGCACCCCCATGCGGGATGCGTTGGGCCGGTTGGAGCAGGAGGGCCTCATCACCATCCTGCCCAAAAAGGGCTTGATGGTCTCCGGCATCACGGAGGACGATGTGCACAGCATGTTCGAGATGCGCCTTCTGGTGGAGCCGTATGCGCTGCGCAATTACGGCAACCTGATCCCCCGGCAGGCACTGGAAGACTATAAGGAACTGATGCACCACCCGGACCGCATCGACGACTTCTGCAAGTCGGACGATGACTTCCACGAGCTGCTGATGAGCAGCCTGCCCAACAAGTACCTGCGCTCGGCCTATGACCGCATCACCGGCCTGAACACCCGGTTCCGCATCATGACCGGCAAGGTGAGCATGATCAATCAGGACCAGACCTGTGAGGAGCATCTGCACATCCTGGATGCGGCCCTGAACGACAACTGGGACACCGCCGCCGATGCGCTGCAACACCATCTGGAGCTGGCCCGCGATAAGGCTGAAGGCGTCATCAAGGTCATCCGGCTGTGGTAAGACATGCCCTCTCAGGCGCTCCGCGCCAGCTCTCCCAGAGGGCGAGCCACTGGCGAGCCGGTTCTGGTCGTGCTGGATGAGCAACGTTTCTTGGAATCATAAAATAGAGTGCTCCGCTGTTTCGATTTACAGCATCCGTACAAACGCTCTTTTGTCAGAGCCATTGTATCGATGCCGTTGGTCTTGACGACGGAGCACTTTTGTTTCCAATTCAAACTGCCTTCAGCATCCAGCAGAGCCTGTCCGGCCTGCCAAGGGCTCCCCCATCGGGGGAGCTGTCAAACCCACAGGGTTTGACTGAGAGGGTGCTTTTTTGCACAAAAACAGCACATTTGTCTAGAAACAGTTGTCTATGTATAAAAAATTCATAAAAATCATAAGAATTTGACATTGCATAGTTTTTAACAATATGGTAAAGTAAAAGGCAGAGAGACCCGGCTGAAAACGGGTACAAAGATTTGGAGGATCGTAATTATGGCTGATCGTATCGTACTGAATACCATTTCCTACCATGGCCACGGTGCCATCGAGAACATCGTTCCCGAACTGACCGCCCGCGGCTACAAGAAGGCGTTCGTCTGCTCCGACCCCGACCTCATCAAGTTCGGCGTGACCAAGAAAGTCACCGACCTGCTGGATGCGGCAAACTTTGCCTACGCTGTGTACAGCGAGATCAAGCCCAACCCCACCATCGCCAATGTGCAGGACGGCGTGGCGGCCTTCAAGGCTGCTGAGGCAGACTGCATCGTGACCATCGGCGGCGGTTCCTCCATGGATACCGCAAAGGCTATCGGCATCATCATCAACAACCCGGAGTTCGCGGATGTCCGCTCTCTGGAAGGTGTCGCGCCCACCAAGAAGCACGCCGTCTTCACCATCGCCGTGCCCACCACCGCCGGTACTGCGGCCGAAGTCACCATCAATTACGTCATCACCGATGTCGAGAAGAAGCGCAAGTTCGTCTGCGTCGATACCAATGACATTCCGGAGATCGCCGTCGTGGACCCCGATATGATGTCCTCCATGCCCAAGGGCCTGACCGCTGCCACCGGTATGGACGCTCTGACCCACGCCATTGAGGGCTACATCACCAAGGGCCATTGTACCATCTCCGATATGTTCCATCTGGAAGCCATCAAGCTCATCAGCGAGAGCCTGCGCGGTGCCGTCCAGAACACCCCGGAAGGCCGCGAGGGCATGGCTCTGGGCCAGTACATCGCCGGTATGGGCTTCTCCAACGTCGGTCTGGGCATCGTCCACTCCATGGCACACGGCCTGTCCGCTCTGTATGACACTCCGCACGGTGTGGCCTGCGCCATCCTGCTGCCGGTCGGTCTGGAATACAACAAGAGCGTGGCCGGTGAGCGCTACCGCGCTGTCGGCAAGGCCATGGGCGTCCAGGGCATCGACGAGATGAACGACGCCGAGGCAGCCGATGCAACCATCGCCGCCGTCAAGCAGCTGGGTGCAGATGTGGGCATCCCCGCCAACCTGCACGGCATCCTGAAGGAAGAGGACATCCAGTTCCTGGCAGAGTCCGCTTACGCCGACGCCTGCCGCCCCGGCAACCCGCGTGACACCAGCGTGGAAGAGATCGTGGAGCTGTACAAGAGCCAGCTGTAACCCGCTCCGGTCCGGCCTGCAGTAACATCCAAAACCTGAACATGCCATCTTCGGCCGCAGCGCCGGAGGTGGCATTTTTGCGGTTCGGGCTTGTCAAGCGCCCCGAAACCGGGTACAATCAGAGTATACTTTGTTTCAGGAGGGCAACAGCCGATGGAATTGAATTTCTATACCCTCAGCGTCATCTATCTGGTCTACTCGTTTTTGGGCTGGGTGGGGGAGACGGTCGTAGCCACCGCCAAAGGCCGCCGATTCACCAACCGCGGTGTGGCCTCCGGCCCGTTCTGCTTCGTCTACGGCACGGCGGGCGTTCTGCTGGCCGTGGGTCTGGCCGACCTGCGCAACGACTGGTTCGCGCTGTTCGCGGGCAGTTTTCTGATCGCGACTGTGGTCGAGTGGATCACGGCGAAGCTGCTGGAACGGGTGCACCACCGCCGCTGGTGGGATTATTCCGATAAAAAGTTCAACCTGGACGGCTACGTCTGCCTGCAATATTCTGCCCTGTGGGGCGTGCTGGGCGCTGCGGCAGTCCGCTGGGGCAATGATCTGCTGTTGCGATTTTGCGCCTGGCTGCCGCCGCTGCTGCTCCACATCGCGGTATGGGTCAGCATGACGGTCGCCGTGCTGGACCAGATCGGTGCGGTGGTGGTCGTGGGGCGGTATGCCGCCAGACACCCCCGGCTGGAACAGTTGGGGCAGGAGTTGGGCAAGGGCACCGACCGGCTGCAGCAGAAGATCGCCGCCCGCGTCGAGCGCCGCATCCAGCGGGCCTACCCCGCAGCGGCCCGCCCGGAGCCGACCACCAGCGCCGAAAAGGCGATGAGTGTATCCGACCTGGTCTGGCTGTTCGTGGTGGGGGCCTTCCTCGGTGATGTGGTGGAGACCCTGTTCTGCCGCATCACGGCCGGTGTCTGGATGAGCCGGTCGAGCCTGGTGTGGGGCCCGTTCAGCGTGGTGTGGGGGCTGGCTCTGGTGCTGGCCGCCGTCCTTCTTCGGGGCAGCGAGCACCAGAGCGAGAGCCGCATCTTCTGGTTCGGCGTCATCCTCGGCGGTGCGTATGAGTATGTGTGCAGCGCCGTCACCGAGCTGCTGTTCGGCACCGTGTTCTGGGATTACAGCGGCTTCAAGTTCAACCTCGGCGGGCGCATCAACCTGCTGTATTGCTTCTTTTGGGGCATTGCAGCGGTGACCTGGATGCGGTACGGCTACCCGCTGGTGGCAAAGTGCATGGGAAAGCTGAAATCCCGCATCCGCCCCTGGATGACGGCGGTGCTGGCCGTTTTTATGGCAGTGAACATGCTGGTGTCAGCGCTTGCGCTGGCCCGGTACGATGCCCGCACCAGCGGCGTGGAGGCGGCGAACCCCGTCGATGTGGTTCTGGATGCGCACTTTGACAATGCCCGGATGGAGCGCATCTATCCCAATGCGAAAAAAGTCTCTTCATGATCTGCATCTATGCCGCCTTCTGCGCCGCACAGTTCGCGATGAGCTGACCACTGCCCGATAACATGAAAGCCCCCGCCGTTCTGATATGCTACCCCTAGAGTAGACAGAGAAAAAACAAAACTCTGAATACTCTGGG
>OBJG01000292.1_pt1 | contig 58680 bp, 53 predicted proteins | sample 1517941 | NCBI WGS metagenome assembly OBJG01 (sample SAMN04571712, study PRJEB22368) | human gut metagenome | biome: human gut; material: stool | host: Homo sapiens | place: Luxembourg | collected 2012-09-21
GGGAGATCTCCCGGCGGGCGCTGCTTATTTATTGTATCCAGAACGGTCTGCCTAAACCGAGGGCCGCGCTGCGCGCTTCTGGCGTTCCTTTTCCCTGTACATCCGATCGTCGGCTTCGCGGAGAAAGGCGGGCAGGTCTTCGACCAACGACTGCCAGAACGAGCCGATGGCTGCATCCACCTGATGGCGGACCAGTGCCGCCCGCAGAGCTTCCACCTGCTGTTCAAATGTTTCCTGCGTGACCGGGCAGCAGATGACCACGAACTCGTCCCCGCCAATGCGGCAGGCTTCACCGGGGAACACATCGTTCAGCGCATCAGCTGCACGGCAGATCAGGGCGTCGCCCGCTGCATGGCCGAAGCAGTCGTTGCAGCGCTTCAGGCCGTTGAGATCCATGTAAATGCCGCCCACCTGTTTCAGCGCGTTCTCCTTTCCTGCCTCCAGCAGCTCCATATACCGGTTGCGGTTGTCCAGCCCGGTCAGAGTATCCCGATAGCTCAGGCGATACAGCTTTTCCTGCACCTTTTTCTGTTCCAGACTGTTGGTGACGAAGAACTGGAGGGAGGACAGCAGCGTCGGGTCATGCGAATGTTCTCTGGGGTTATCGACGCCCAGAAAACCGATGATGCGCGTTTCCCGCCGCAGTGGCACCGCCAGCAGGCGCTGCACGTTCTGCTGCTGCATCATCGCATACAGCTCCGTGCCTTTTACCTGCCCGACATCCTCCATGAAATAGATCCCGTCCCGTTCAAAGGCCTCCAGCCAGGAGGCAATGATCTCCACCGGAACTTTTTGCAAATTATCCTTTTCAGCGCTCACACCATCCCGGACGAACTCGTGGGTGTTCACAGCGATGCCGTTGGCTGCGTTAAGCTCATAAACATAGCTGCGGTCTGCACAAAAATAGTCATTGATGACACCCAGCAGGTCATGGGTCGCTTTGTCCAGATCGTGCCCGCCGCCGGAGAGCTTCTCGACGCAGCGGTTCAGCACCGTGGCGATGTCCAGCTTTTCCGCCAGATGCGCCCGGCTCGTTTCCAGCCGGAGCATCTCTTCGTTCTGCTCCTTGATGGAGACCAGGAACATCAGGACCATCGCAACGCCGATGGCCAGATCGACCAGCGCCAGGCCGTAGTGCACGATCTGGATCGAGATTGCGAGCAGCGGCAGCACCAGATAGGACCCCGTCGCCAGAAACATGCCGCGGCTGATGCGCGCCCGGTATTGCAGCAGCAGGCTGGCGTCCAACGCCATGGCCACCACCGGAACGATCATGGAAATGGGATACCCTGCAGTACGGTGGTAGACATTGGACGCATCGAACGTATAGTACAGCCCGGTGAACTGCGATACGATCACCAGTGCAAGACCCACACAGCAAATGGCCCGCACCACCTTCACCCGCTTGAGGGCTGCGTTCTCTTCCGGCGTCAGAAGCATTGCACAGATGTAATAGTGAAAAAACAGCAACGTCAGCTCCACGAGGAAAAAGTTGAAAAAATTGCTGATGCGGACCATCCAGAACCCCAGCAGGTCCGGCCTGCCCCGGAACAGGTTCGTCATCGCATCGCAGAACAGCAGCACCGATGTCGAGACCTGCATCCGGTAGATCCAGCCTCGCTTCTCCGTCCGATAATTTTTTGTGATCCAGAAGTACAGACTCGACACCGCACAGAACAGACTGCCCCACAACAGCAGCACACTGTTTACGATCTCGCGACTCATCCGGTCTCCTCCTTTCGTGTAAATCATAAAATCTACCCTTATTGTACACTTTTTTTCTTACGATTGCAATCCGGGCGCAGAAAAGGGCGCCCCACCCATACACAGGCAGGACGCCCTTTCCTCAGAATCAAATCAGGACAGGATCATGCGGTCGTTTGCAAACTCGCCGCCGCTGGCGATCTGGAACTTGGCCAGCAGGTCGGAGACCTGCAGCTTCTTCTTCTCCTCCCCGGAGACATCGTAGATGATGTGGCCCTCGTACATCATGATGAGGCGGTTGCCGTACTTGATGGCATCCTTCATATTATGGGTGATCATCATGGTGGTCAGGTGGTTCTCCTCCACGATCTTGGCCGAGAGAGTCAGCACCTTGAGCGCCGTCTTCGGGTCAAGGGCAGCGGTGTGCTCGTCCAGCAACAGGAGCTTGGGCTTGTTCATGGTTGCCATCAGCAGGGTCAGCGCCTGGCGCTGGCCGCCGGACAGCAGACCCACGCGGGCGGTCAGGCGGTCTTCCAGGCCCAGGTCCAGGCTCTTGAGCAGTTCGCGGTAGCGCTCCCGCTCGGCCTTGGTGATGCCGATCCGCAGGCCGCGCCGCTTGCCGCGCCGGGCGGCCAGGGCGAGGTTCTCTTCGATCTGCATGGTGGCGGCCGTGCCGGTCATGGGGTCCTGAAAGACGCGGCCGATGTAGGCAGCGCGCTGGTGCTCGCTCAGTTTGGTGACGTCGATGCCGTCGATCAAAATCTTGCCCTCGTCTATGGGCCAGACACCGGCCACCGCGTTCAGCATGGTGGATTTGCCCGCACCGTTGCCGCCGATGACGGTGACGAAGTCGCCCTCGTTCAGCTTCAGGTTCAGCCCGTTCAGGGCCGTTTTCTCATTGACCGTGCCCGCATTGAAGGTCTTGGAGACATTCTGGATCTCAAGCATTTTTCGCACCCTCCTTCTTTTTTGCAGTCGGCTTTGCGAAGTACCGGCTCTTCCAGTAAGGCACCGCCAGGAAGATGGCCACCACGGAGGCACTGAGCAGTTTGAGCAGGTTTGCGTCAAAGCCGAGGGTCAGCACCAGCTGGATGACGATGTAATAGATGATCGCACCCAGCGAAACGGACACCAGCTTGAGTGCAAAGTTCTGGAAGATGCGGCCAAACACGGCCTCACCGATGATGACAGCAGCCAGACCGATAACGATGGCACCGCGGCCCATGCTGACATCTGCAAAGCCCTGATACTGGCTCAGCAGCGCACCGGACAGTGCGACCAGACCATTGGAGACGGCCAGACCCAACACCACATTGAAGCTGGTGTTGATGCCCTGTGCGCGGGACATGGCGGGGTTGGAGCCGGTAGCACGGATGCCGCAGCCCAGCTCGGTGCCGAAGAACCAGTACAGCACCCCGATGAGTGCCGCCGTGACGAGGATGACCATCACGATGGGGTTGTGCAGGGCAAATTCCTTGACCCAGCGCAGCGAGATGAGCAGGTCGTACTTGTCCACATTGATAGACTGGTTGGCCTTGCCCATGATCTTCAGATTGATGGAATAGAGGGCCAGCTGGGTCAGGATGCCGGCAAGGATGGCCGGGATGCCCATAAAGGTATGGAGCAGGCCGGTGACCAGACCAGTGGTAAGGCCCGCCAGCAGCGCCACGAAGAGCGCCACCCAGACGTTCATGCCGGAGAGCAGGCACATGACGCAGACCGCGCCGCCGGTGCCGAAGGAGCCGTCCACGGTCAGGTCTGCGACATCGAGGATGCGGTAGGTCAGGTACACACCAATGGCCATGATGCCCCAGATGAGGCCCTGTGCACAGGCACCGGGCAGCGCACCGGGCAGGTTGGCAAGTCTAGCAAGCAGTTCCAAAATAAAACCTCCAAACGATACACTTTTTTCGTTCCCGCGTTCATACGGGAAAAGCGGAGAAGCACGTTTTCCGCTCTCCTCCGCTGTATTTTATCCTGTTTTCCGCAGCAGCGGAGCCTTTGCTCTGCCGCCCGCTGTGCGATTATCCCTCGATGGCCTCGTAGCCTTCCGGAACGGTCAGGCCCAGGTCCTCGCAGATGGTCTTGTTGTACTTCTTGGTCACATCGGTGTACTCGATGGGCATCTCCGAAATGTCGGCCTCGCCGGTCAGGATCTTGGCGGCCATCTCACCGGTGGTGTAGCCCAAGTCGTAGTAGCTGATGGACAGGGTGGCCACACCGCAGCCGGAGCAGATGCCCTCTTCACCGGCGAACACGGGCTTCTTGGCCGGGCGGCAGATGCCGTCGATAATGCCGGTGTTGGCAGCGCAGGTGTTGTCGGTGGGGACATAGACGGCGTCGTTCTCGTCCGCAGCCTTCTGGCAGACGGAAGCCAGGTCGTTGGAGTCGGAGAAGGAATACTGGGTAGCGGTGACACCGGCAGCCTCCAGATACTTCTGGACTTCATCCACCTGATACTGGCTGTTGGCCTCGGCAGAGCAGTAGAGCAGGCCGACCTTCTTGGCGTCGGGCAGCCACTCGGTGATCATCTCAGCCTGCTGATCCAGCGGGGCCAGGTCGGAGGTGCCGGAGACGTTGCCGCCCACGGTGCCGTCAAAGTCGGTCAGACCCAGCGCCACGCCGTATTCGGTGACGGAGGTGCCCAGAATGGGAATGCTGTTGGTGGCAGCCTGTGCAGCCTGCAGAGCGGGCGTTGCATTTGCCATGATCAGGTCCACGCTTGCGGAAACAAAGCCGTTGGCGATGGTGGCGCAGGTCGCGGAGTCGTTCTGTGCATTCTGGAAATCGAACTTCACATTGTCGCCGAACTGCTCGGTCAGGGCGTCCTCAAAGCCCTGCGTTGCAGCGTCCAGAGCGGCATGCTCGACCAGCTGGCAGATGCCGATGGTATAGCTCTTGCCGTCAGCTGCGGCCGAAGCGGCCGTGGAAGCCACGGACGAAGCCGTGGAGGAGGCTGCGCTGGAAGCGGAACCGCCGCAGGCAGTCAGAGCAGCAGCTGCGCCGCAGACAGCGGCAGCAGACAGGAACGAACGACGAGTGATTTTACGCATAATGATTACTCCCTCAATTTCCGTTTCGCGGCCACAGGATGCCGCAGGAAAGCGTTTTCTCAAGCGGCTTTTCACGTCCGCTTTACACTCGTGAAGTATAGCACATTTCCTGCCCGAATACAATCCGTCCGCAGCCCAAGTTATCGATGGAAGTAATTTTATCGTTCGATTTTTTCAATAGATTCATCAAAACGCGCGTTCCTGCGCCGTTGCAGCGCGGACAGCTTTTCGAGTTCCGCCTCCAGCCAGACGAGATTTTTCTCCAATTGGGGCAGGAACGGCTGCGTGATCTCATATTGATAATAGAGCGCCTGCCACAATTTCTGCTGCATCCGCCGGAGGAAGACCGGTTCAAAGAGCGCTTCCAGCGCCTCCACCCGGTCTTCCAACGCAAGGCAGGTCTGCGCCCAGCGCACATCCGTTGCCTCCCGCGCCGGGACATCGTACCGGGCCAGATAGTCTCCCACCTTTGCCTCAAACACCTGCCCGCCGCAGCGGGTGGGCTGCAAAAAGTAGCCGACCTCCCCTTCCCTGGTGATCTCTTGCGCCAGCGGATAGAGCGCACAGACCAGTGGTTCCGCCTCATGGATGGCGCAGTGGTCTTCGGTCAGGAAGGGGCAGTTGTTCCCCTCCTCCCGCACCGGGGCCAGCCGCAGCACCGGCAGACGGCTCACCTGCCCGATGGACGCCTTGCAGAACGCCCGCGCCACCGTCCGCGTCGGCAGCCGCAGCCGCGCCGCGATCCGCCACAGATCGAATCCGGACAGCACGATGTCCTCCCGCCCCCTGCAGCAATCCCCGCAGCCCGCGCAGGCAAACGAAAACGCCTCGTCCCGCCCCAGCAGCGGCACTTCGCGGGTAAAATCCACCCGCCCGCAGAGGTCGATCTGACTTTGTTTGAGCATCCTGGTTCTCCTCACTTCCGGTTTGACGGCCCGCCGGGGCCGTACAGTTTTGATTGGACTTGCTTCCAGCTTACCGCACTTTTCCGGAAATTACAACCATTTTCATCTGCTTCCTTTCGCCGCCTCACAAAACTCCTTGACAAACTCTCCAAAAAGAGGTAAACTAACAGCGTCGCAAATCATCTTGTCAATATGGGCCTATAGCTCAGCTGGGAGAGCGTTCGGTTCGCATCCGAGAGGTCAAGGGTTCGAATCCCTCTAGGTCCATAAAAAACAAAACGTCCTGCCGTATCCCGGCAGGGCGTTTTGCTTTTTATGCTGACCTAGAGAGGATTCGAAATGGGCGGCCAGCCGCAGCTGGCAGCCAAAGCCCCAGTGGGGCTTTGGCTAGCCCGTGGGTTCCAACCAGTAGGAATGTCTACCGGGGATGCTGTCGCTCCTGCCGTATCCCGGCAGGGCGTTTTTCGCTAGTTTTTCGTTTCAACGCACTGTCTTAGAACATCACAGAACGCCATATCATCATCTACGGCGGCGATTGCAGCGTTGATCAAAGTTTCTCGGTCAGTATTGCCCCAGTTGATGTGCAAACCGTATTCTAACGCCATGCAGCGAATCAATTCACGGGTGCTACGGCCATTTCCCTCGCGGAAGGGATGAATGATGTTCAGCTCTGCCATCGTCTGCGACAGATTTTGAATCTGCTTTTCTCTATCCTGTTCGGCAAGCAGCTTCTTGGAGTGAATGGTTTTGAACACCCGCTCTAATTCTCGGTCAATCAAGTCTGGTGGGTAGAACATCGTGTCGCCCTTGCTGATTTGTTCTTTGCGGATGTGCCCTGCAAAGGGGTACACATCTTCAAAAAGGAAGCGATGAATCCGAAACAGATGCGTTTTGGTAAAACGCCCCTTGATTGGCTCCTGCAACAGAGCCATCTGTTTTACCGCCGTAAATTCCTCTTCGGCCTGTTTGAGTTCGGCTTTGTCACGGATGTCCAGCTTGTTGATCAGAACATCCGTATCCGGGTAGCAGTACATGGACTGCACTGTGGTGTAGACATCATACTTCGTGAACATAATCAGTCCTTCTTTGCGTACTTTGCACGCAGTTCATTCACGACCTGTTGATAGCTGGCCTGACCACTGCCAATGCGGTCAAGGTTGCTGCGTGTATCTTTGCTGATGGTCATGCCCTCAATGGCAAAGGTTCCATACACATTGCGGAGGTTGCTCTTGTGCTGGGCAGGGGTAGTATACTTGACGCTCATGGTTTGGCCTCCTTCTGATTTACATGATACTATATAAAGTTTATCGTGTATGCGTACTCTTGTCAATCTATAACTTGTTGTCAAATGTAAAAATCGCAGCTTCCATTCATTCAAAGTTGAAGTTGCGCTTTTACGGTATATCGTATTTTATTGTGAATTTGGATGCGATACATCTGAACCCCATGCGAGTTACATCTCAAGGGCCTGTAGCTCACTTGTCCGCCAACCATATTACATCCAAAATCGCTTCATCCTGAAAATCAGAGGCTTGGTGGTCGTACTTACAGTCAGGAAAGTCCATTGGGCTGTCAGGGCATTTTATATGGACGAATATACGTTGATTTTTCTTTTCTCGCAATGCATAAGGTGTGCACAAAAGCGAGACTGTTGGGAGAGCGTTCGGTTCGCATCCGAGAGGTCAAGGGTTCGAATCCCTCTAGGTCCACTTTTAGCAGCAGCGTAATTTTAACGCTGCTGCTTTTCTTTTGTGTGCACATAAGTCAAACGCTGGCTTTGGGACCTGGAGGGATTCGAACAGCACGGCCCTGCCGTAGGCAGGGTAAGCAATCAGCCCAGTGGGCTGTTGCTTCGTGCGCGGGTCCCAACCAGTAGGAATGTCTACCGTGGAGACTTTCGTTTTTGCCGGATTCATCCCCTGGCGTCCTGCCGGGTGGTGTGGAAGTACTCCTTGGGGGTCATGCCGTACTCCTTTTTAAAGGCGCGGAAAAAGTGGTTGTAACCGCCAAAGCCGCTGGTCTTGTACACCTCGGTGATGGGCAGCCCCTGCTCGATGAGGGTGCGGCAGCGGTCTAACCGCGCCTTTACGATATAGCGGTGCACCGTCTGCCCGGTCTGGCGTTTGAATTCCCGGGCAATATGTTCCTGGGAGACGAAAAACTCCTTTTCCAGCCGCTCCAGCGTCAGTTCCTCGGTAAGGTGCGCCTGAATAAACAAAAACACCTCGTCCAGCATCAGGTGGTGGCGGCTGACCGATGCGGTGTGGAACTCCGCATGGATGCAGGCACGCAGCGCCAGCACCACAAACATTTGCAAAATACCGTGTTCGAACACCGCTGCACCGAACTGGGTGCGCTCCTGCGGGAGCATCAGCAGCTTCCGGGCAAGGTTTTTCAGCAGCATATAGATCTGGCTGTCCGGGCGCACAGCCACCTGCCGGAAGGGCACCACGTTGAAGCTTTTTTCAAGGTCGGTATCTGCGTCCGAAAGCTGCGCCAGCGTCTGGGGGGGCAGCTGCACCCGAATAAGTTCCAGCGGGCCGTAAGCACCGGCGTATTCCAGTCTGCCGCCCTGACCGGGCTTGAAGATGATGAGATTCTGCTGCTGTGCGGGCAGCACCACCTCGCTGCACCGGAACACACCGCTGCCCCGCATGACCAGAAACAAATCATAATACGCGCCGGAATAAAATTCCCGGACGGCGCTCTGCTCAAAAAGATAACGCTTGGCTGTATAATTCACCAAAAAGTCCTCCATGAAACTGTCATGTGTAACAGATTGTTGTACACAACAGAAAAGTACAACTGTTATAATTGCATAATACATCAATTTGCGATAGTTTTCAATCATTTTTTGGATATGTATTGATGAAAAATTAACGTATAATGCAAACGTAGAAAAGAGACTTGTGTGAAAAGTCTCGTGGTTTCACTGTTTTTAAGGAGGATAAAACACAATGGACCAGAAAAAGACCATCCGACCCTTCTCCATGAAGGACAAGATCGGTTATACGCTGGGCGATCTGGGCTGCTGCTTCACCGAGCAGTACCGCGCCATGTATCTATCGATCTTCTACACCCTGATCCTGCAGGTCAACCCCTTCCACGTGGGTATCCTGCTGCTGATCACCAAGATCTGGGACGCCGTGAATGACCCCATCATCGGTGCCTTGGTGGACTCCCGCAAGGCCACCAAGGGCGGCAAATTCATCCCGTGGATCCGCGCCTTCTCCTTCCCCATGGCAGTGCTGTGCATCCTTGGCTTTGTCAATGTAGGCAATATCAACTACGGCCTGCGTCTGGCCTACATGTTCGTCACCTACGTTCTGTACGAGGCGCTGTACACCTGCGTCAACGTGCCCTTCGGTACGCTGTCCAGCGTGATGACCGATGATGTCAGCCAGCGCACCGCACTGTCCCGCTACCGCAGCCTTGGCGGCACCATCTTCATGACCGTTATGGTCATGATCGGCCCCCTGTTCCTGTATGTGGACAACCAGCCCGTGGCTGGCCGCTTCCTGATGCTGGCCTGCATCTGCGCTATGCTGGGTCTGCTGTGCCTGCAGATCACCTGCGTATGGTGCAAGGAGCGCGTGGAAGTGCCCGAGCGTCCGCAGGGCGAAAAGCTGAACTACCTGCATGTGCTCAAGGAGATCTCTCACAATAAGGCTCTGCTGGGCGTTATGTTCTTCAGCCTGACCGGCATGATCGGTGCTTCCGTGGTCAACGGTCTGAACACCTACCTGTATAAGGACTTCTTCGGCAACGTTAAAATTCAGGCTGTCTCCGGTATGCTGAGCGTGCTGTACGCTGTGCTGTCCTTTGCCATCACCCAGCCTCTGGCCAACAAGTTCGGCAAGAAGGAGTGGTGCTGCATGGGCGCTGGCTTTGCCGCCATCGTGTTCGGCATCCTGTTCTTCTTCCCCGTCCACAACCCTGTGATCTTCATCGTCATCAACGGTATCTGCTATCTGGGCGCTTCCGGCATGCAGGTGCTGATCTGGGCTATGGTCAACGACGCCATCGACTACCACGAGCTGCAGACCGGCGAGCGCAACGAGGGCATCGTTTACTCCACCTACTCCTTCTTCCGCAAGCTTGCAAGCGCCATTTCCGGCAGCCTGTCCAGCTTTGTGCTGGGTGCCATCGGCTACAACGTTACCGCAGGCGCTGTGCAGACCGCAGGCGTTGTGAACGCCATCTGGAAGAGCTACACCGGCGTCTACTTCCTGGGCTACGGCATTGCCGTTGCCATCCTGTTCTTCGTCTACCCCCTGACCAAGCAGAAGACTGCTGAGATGCTGACCGAGCTGAAGGCTCGCCGCGCCGCAAAGGAGAGCAAGTAAACCATGAAGATCTTACAGGTTCAGTTTAAAAACCGCGATGGCCACACCCTGCGCGGCATCGTGACCCTGCCCGACACCGAGGGCAAGGTACCCTTTGTGGTGCATCTGCACGGCTTTGCCGGCAGCTGCAGCGGCTACAAGTCCATGTACACCCATCTGTCCCGCGCTCTGGCAGCGCAGGGCATCGGCAGCGCCCGGTTCGATTTCTACGGCAACGGCGAGAGCGACGGCGAGTTCGAGGATATGAGCTTTGACGGCTTGCACACCGATGCACAGGATATCTTTGCATGGGCCGCTAAACAGCCCTATGTGGACAGCGAAAAGCTGTTCCTCTCCGGCCAGAGCATGGGCGGCTACATTGCCGCCTCCTGCGCACCGGTCATCCAGCCCCACGGCCTGATTTTGCTGTGCCCGGGCGCCGGGATGTGGTTCGGCTGCGCCCAGCGCGCCGACGGCATTATGCAGACCGGCAAGGACTACGCCGACATGGAAGGTCTGTGCTACAAGATGGCCTTTAACTACGAGATGGCAAAGCACCCCGACCCCTTTACCGAGGCCAAGGGCTACAACGGCCCGGTGCTGCTGCTGCGCGCCGATGATGACCGTCTGGTGGACGAGGGCACCTGCAGCCGTTACGCACAGGTGTACACCGCACCCGATGTGGACACCATTGCAGGCGGCGGCCACAACTTTGCCACGCTGGCAGCCCGTGCCGCCGTGGAGGAAAAGACCGCAGCATTCATCAAAGCAAATCTGTAAAGCAAAGCGTATCTGCAAGGAGGATTTCATATGCAAAACGTGATTCTGCAGCCCATCGAGGTGGGCGGACAGACCTTTAAAAACCGCATCATGTTCCCCCCGCTGACCACCGGCTACGAGAAAAACGGCATGATCAGTGAGCAGGACATGGGCTTCTACACCCGTCTGGCAAAGGGCGGCGTGGGCTACATCGTTATGGGCGATGTGGCACCCATCAACAGCTTTTCTCCCACCCCCAAGCTGTTTGACGACAGCCAGATCCCTGCCTTCAAGGCACTGGCCGACAGCGTACACGCCTACGGCACCAAGCTGGGCGTCCAGCTCTTCCACCCGGAGTACGACGTAGACGCCATCAACAGTCTGTTTATGCAGAAAAAGTTTGATGAGATGCGTCAGCGCCTGCATCACGACATGATGTTCTTCACCGATGAGGTCAGCGAGGAGATGCTGATGGCCATCATCGATAAGATGTGCGCCTGCGCAGTGCGTGCACAGAAGGCCGGTGTGGACGTCATCCAGATCCACGGCGACCGCCTGAACGGCTGCCTGTGCTCCACCCGCATGAACCACCGCACCGATAAGTTCGGCGGCAGTCTGGAGAACCGCGTCCGCTTTGCCCGCATGCTGACCCGCGCCATCCGCAAGGCTGTGCCGGATATGATCATCGACTACAAGCTGTCCATCGTCACCCCGCAGCGCGGCAAGGGCGGCATTGACGAAGCCGACGCCGTGCAGTTTGCCCAGTGGCTGGTAGAGGACGGCGTGGATATGCTCCACGTTGCGCAGGCCAACCACACCGGCAACATGGCCGACACCATTCCTCCCATGGGCGTACAGCCCTACGGCTTCTTCGTCAAAATCGCCGGGGACATCAAAAAGGCCGTCAATGTGCCGGTCAGCGCCGTGGGTCGTATCGTGGATGCCGAAATGGCTGCGCGTGTCATCGAGAGCGGCATGGCCGACATAGTTGCCATGGGTCGCCCGCTGCTGGCAGACCCCGACTGGGGCACCAAGATCGCTGCCGGGAAGGCCTGCGATATCCGCCGCTGCATCAGCTGCAACAAGGGCTGCACCGATGCCATCCAGAACCGTCAGTTCCTCTCCTGCGTGCTGAACGCGGAGAACGGCTACGAGAACACCCGCAGCATCCAGCCCGCAGCACAGAAAAAGAAGATCGCCGTCCTCGGCGGCGGCCCTGCCGGTCTGGAAGCCGCCCGTGTGGCAGCGCTGCGCGGCCATGACGTGACCCTGTTTGAAAAGACCACCACTCTGGGCGGCCAGCTGAACATTGCCTGCGTACCTCCCCGCAAGGAGGAGATGCGCCGCGCCGCACAGGACCTGATCCACGCGGTCTGCAACGCCGGTGTGCACCTGTGCATGGGTCAGACCCGCACCGCAGAGCAGCTGAAGGATGCCGGTTTCGAGGCCGTCATCAACGCTGTGGGCGCACACAGCGCCGCACCCCGCATCCCCGGCATCGACAGCGTGAACGTGGCCGATGCATGGAAGGTTCTGGCCGGTGAGCAGCAGGTGTACGGCACGGTTGCCGTCATCGGCGGCGGCATGGTGGGCTGCGAGACCGCAGAGTATCTGGCTGCCCGCGGCTGCAAGGTGTCCGTTATCGAGATGATGGACAAGATCGCCGCAGGCGAGAGCACCACCATTCTGCCCACCCTGCTGGAAAACTATAAGACCTACGGCGTGGAGCAGTACCCCAGCCACAAGGTCAAGGAGTTCCGCATGGACGCCGTCGTCTGCGAGAACAAGGACGGCGCAGAGGTGACCATCCCCTGCGATTACATCGTGCTGGCTATGGGCGCACGCTCCAACGAATTTGACGCTGCTGCGCTGGAAGCTGCCAGCATCCCGGTGTATTCCATTGGCGATGCCGCCGGCAAGGCTGCGGATATCTCCAACGCCATCCGCACCGGCTACGATACCGCCTGCCAGCTGTAAAACAAAAATATCGTTCTATTTGTGGGTCAGAAACGCCTGTGGGCGCTTCTGACCCACTTTTTTTACTCTCTCAGGCAAAGCCGTCAGGGTTTTGCCTCGCCCTCTCAAGCGCTCCCGCACCAGCTCTCCCCCGAAGGGGTAGCCAAGGTAAAGCCCATTGCTAAAGTATTAGGCATCATGAGGAGACTTTCGGCAGCGCTCTTGGCTCTCCCTTTGAGGAAAGACTTCCACCCGCTCCGGGGGAAGATATCGCGGAGCGCATTCAAAATCATCCCACATAAAAAGGCTGCTGCACAAAACCCTGTGCAGCAGCCTTAAATATTTTACGTTTACAACAGATCAGATGCTGAACTGCACGGCGCAGAAGGCGGCATAGATGCACAGCAGTGCAATGCCCTGCGGGCGGCTCAGCTTGCCCTTGATCAGAGCGGGCAGGGTGAGCAGCAGCATCACGGCAAACATGACCGGGATATCCATCACCAGCGAGGCGTTCATGCCTGCGATGGTGGAGTTCTGCGGGATGCTGAAGGGTGCCAGCGTGACAGACACGCCGCTGACCAGCACTAGATTGAACACGTTTGCACCGATGACGTTACCCAGCGACAGCGCGCCATGACCCTTGGCCAGCGAGGTGATGGCGGTGACCAGCTCCGGCAGCGAGGTGCCCAGTGCCACAAAGGTCAGCGCAATGACCGACTCCGGCACGCCCAGCGCCTGTGCGATGAGGGTGCCGTTGTCCACCAGCAGGTCAGCGCCCACAGCAATAAGCACTGCACCGATGGCCAGCAGCCCCAACTCCTTGGCAAAGGAGCCTTCCTCAGCCTGCTCTTCCTCTTCCGGGGCGGGGGTATTTTTCATAGCCAGCACGTTGCACACGATGTAAGCCACGAACATGGCCAGCAGGATCAGGCCCACCGGGCGAGTGAAGGAGCCGGTGGTGTAGGCCACACCGGCATAGAAAGCGGCAGCCACAAAGAAGAAGGCCACCGGGGTGCGCAGGCTCTTGGGGTCAACCTTGCCCGGGCGCACCGCAATGGTGATGGCGGCGATCAGTGCAGCGTTACAGATGACCGAGCCGATGGCGTTGCCGTAGGCGATCTCGCCGTGACCGGTGAGGGCAGAGGTGGTGGACACCATGACCTCCGGCAGGGTGGTACCGATGGACACCACCGTGGCACCGATGAGCAGCTCCGGCACATGGAAGCGGCGGGCGATGCCGGTGGCACCGTCCACAAACCAGTCGCCGCCCTTGATCAGGCACAGCAGACCCACGATAAATAACAGAACAGGGATCAGCATAATATCTCTCCTTTTTAATAATAGCGGCAGAGGCACAAAAAAAGACCTTTATCACATCCAGCCCAAAACGGGAAAATGTGATAAAAGTCTCAAGCATCCGGTACTGCATCGGGCATTTCTGCCGGGGGTGTCGCTGCAGCACAGCGCACCCGTTTTTCAACTAAAGTACGCCCCTTACTCCCTTTTATCCAGAGAATATTATACCTGTTTTCCAGCAAAAGCGCAAGGGGAAATATGGGATTTATTCTGCCTTAGTCACTTTTTGGCGTTGGGGTAGCGTTCCTCCCTTCAATCTCGTTGTAAACAAAAAAGCGAGCGGCCTTTTCAGGTCACTCGCTTATGGAATCTAAGGTATTTTATTCGTGTTTTGCGGCAAACTTTTCTGCCATCTCCAGCAGACGGTCAAAAGTCTGCTTTTCTTCCGGCTATCAAGACCACTTTTTTGCGGGTTATGATTTTTTTAGAGCGATAGTTTATGACACTATCCCAGTTGACAACCATCGACAAACTGGAATTGTCTTACTTCTTGTCATTGAAGTAGATGATAAAAGCACCCATTACTGCAATAGCAATGAGCAATCCAAACTCAACCCAATTACCTAAAAGTTCAAGTCCTACGACCATACCTAAATAACCAACAATCAATGTAACGATTGCTGCCAAAATCGCTTTACCCATATAATCACACTCCATTGTGCTGCAATTAGCTCCGCTCAAACCCAAGATAGCGGGTGCCCTGAAAACTCAGCTTTCCAATGTCGCCCTCCACAAGCATTCCGTAGTCCGAACCACTTACGGTAAGCTCCATGCGGTCGCCGCTCTCTACCTGAAAGGTCACATAATAGGTCGTGAACGTATGCGCCATCGTATCGTCTGTATGGTGGCGAGAAACTTCCGTTCGCTTTGCCACCACCGTTGCCGGAACAGTCAGCCGCGGCGAATGGTTGTTTTTATTCCATGTGCTGATATTTCCGATGATGGTGTATAGGATCATACCCAAAACCACAAGGAACAGGATGGGAAACAGAATGCTGAACAGCATATCAATTCCAGCGTAAAACATCTTATTCCTCCAAAATTTCTTCCAGCAGGTCCTTTACATCGTCCAGAAAAGATTCTTCTCCGAGGGTGTTCACCTTGAAGAACACCGCTTGACTGCCTCCTGCGGTGATGGCAGACAGCCGGATCGGACTGTCTCCATTCTGGAACATGGTCAGTGTCAGACTCAGGCGGTTGCCGCCCATCATGCTGTACCGTTCAAATACACGGACACTGCACCGGGCATCGCCCTCTTTGAAATCACTGCCTGCCTCTAAATCTGCCGACCAACTGCTGTCCGGGATTTCATTTTCCAGCTTCCGAAGCAGTTTGTCAAAATTCTTGTTTCGGATGGTCTTTTCAAAGATTGCCATAATGGTTCCTCCGTTCTGACAATTAAAAATCGGTCCCTTATTTTTGATACGAGCAGAGCCACAGGAAAATTGCGGAGAAATCGCTTGAAGAGAGGAATTTTGCCTAATTTGATTATAGCATATCTTTTAGAAAAACAAAATACTTTATGTACGCCGCCCGCAGGCGGCAAAAGTCAGTCCGGGGGAAATTCCAGTTCGGCAAACTCGGCATCGGTCAGCAGTTTCAACTTTTCGATAACACCCTCCGACAGTTCCCGCAGGGCGGTTTCATCGGGCATCAGGTAGCACTGCATGAGCCGCAGTTCGTGAATTTCATTATCAATAATCCTCCAGTTATTTTACGGAATGTGAGCATTCGGACAAAAAGGATCGTGGTGGCGCACGACACCTTGCCCTTAAAAGCGCAAAAACGCCAGCCTCCCATTGAGGGAAGCTGGCGCAATATTGCACATCGGCATGATTATGGGTGGTGAAGCAGAACGATTGTGCCGGTTTGTTTGCAGTCTGGTCTACGGCAGCAGACAGGCTTTTTTTGATGCGTTACCTCAACAAAAAATCACAGTACCCTCCATAGACGGTAACTGTGATCTTGTGGCGCATGAAATCGCCCGGACGAGTTACCGTTTTTTTATAACTCAACCGGGAAAAGGCATAAATCAGCACAATAGGACAAAATCACCCGAACGATGATGTTGTACCGTGTTTTTGACCCTGCGGGGGTCAGCCGGTCTGCGCGGTAGAGGGCAGGATGGTCATTCTGCCGTCCACGGCCGCGTCCAGCATCTCGTGCTCCCGGAAATACTCCATCAGGATATCCTGACAGGAGGTTGCCACGCTGCGGGGCTTCTGGAGCTTGCAAAGGGTGTCGTAGGAGATGTTGAAAAAGCTTTCGATGTTTTTGAAGTGGTAGTTCTGCAAGCCCACGGTAAACAGCGCATCATCGCCGATCTCCTTGCCCACCTCCTTGCCGCAGTAGGTAAAGTAATCAAAATCGCCCTTACGGCGGTCGTACCGCAGCCGCAGGGTGGAGGGCAGCTGGTAGAACTCGGTGTGGCCGGTGTAGGCCTCCTCCCGCAGCATGTAGTGGAGCATCTGGCGCAGCTGCTGGCCTGTCACCTTGAACATGAACACGCCGTCATCGTAGGGGAAGCCCTCGATGAGGTCGCCGTAGGTGACGATGGGGCCAAGCTTTTGCGCCCGGATGCTGCCGGAACCGATGAGCATGACGTCAATGCCAAGGCTGCGGGTAAAGATATCGGCAAACAGGTTGCCAAGTTCTGTCTCCTGTGTGCGCTCTGGATGGGTGAGTTCCCGGCGGAAACGCCCTACGATATGGCTGTATTTCTCGTCCACGCGGCTGATGAAGTGATGCAGCACCTCTTCCATGGCGTGGTTGCGGGGGCAGGTCTCGGCGCAGATGGGCACGGTGTGCCATGTGTAGGAATCAATGCAGTTGTTGTCCGTGTCCACGATGATATCAAAACGGCCGATCTGATCCGTACCGGTACCTGCCTGCGCAATGATGACTCCGTTTTCCTCAATGGCGTGCTCCATCAGAGTGTGGCTGTGTCCACCGATGATCAGGTCCACGCCCCACGCCGGGTCCAGCTGGCGGGCCAGATGGCGGTCCTCCTCAAAGCCGATGTGGGTCAGCAGCACGGTAAAATCAATGTCGATGCTGTTGTGGGCGTTGCAGATCTTGCCTACCTCGGCGGCAGCGGCGGCGGTGTCCACAAAGGAGCCTACCAGTGACTCGGATTTGGTCTGGTTGATGACGTCCTGGGTAATGATGCCGATGAACAGGATGTTCATCCCGTCCATCCGCAGGATCTTGTAGGGGGTGAACAGCCGTGTGGGGGTGTTTTTGATATAAAGGTTTGCGTTGATGATGGGGAACCGGGCGCATTTTTCGATGAACAGCAGATGGGCGATGCCGTAGTCCACCTCGTGGTTGCCGATGGTGACCACGTCCGGGGCAAGGGCGTTCATGATCTCGATGGTGGAAAGCCCCTTGTATTCGGAATCAATGACCGAGCCCCGGAACATATCACCTGCAATGGCGTAGATGGTGTTGGGCTCCTCTGCCCTCACCTTTTCGATGTAGCCGGACAGCATGGAAACGCCGCCCACCAGTTTTTCGTCCACCTGCTCTGCCAGAAAATCCCCGTGCAGGTCGTTGGAGTGGAGGATGGTGATCTTTTTGGTGTGTTTCATGGTGCATTCCTCCCGGTGTGGGTCGGCGGCGGTCAGCCCATGGCCTCCTGCCGCGCAAAGTAGACCGTGTTGACAAGGCTCAGGTAGCTCTCTTCGTCGTCCAGATAGAACTTCAGGGCAAGGGTGTCCTCGTCCTCCAGGGTGACGGCGTAGCGGGAGCCGTCCTCTCCGGTAAAGGTAGCGTACCACTCCTGATTGGAACGGAAGGGTACCTCCGGGGTGCCCTCCTGATAGAACAGGTCGGCTTCTTCCACGTTCAGCTCCGGGTAGGGGGTGATGTAGCTGGCGGTGAAGGGCAGCTGGCTGCCTTCGGTGTCAGCGTCGGTGGGCAAAAAGCACATCCGGTCGGCGTCTGCGGGGTCAGTGTCAAAATAACCCTCGTCGGTGTCGCGGCCGGTCTCCAGCCAGTTGCCCTCCAACGACCAGGGGCTGGTGTCGGTCTCCCAGTCGTCCCCATCCGGGTAGATGGTGAAATCGCACACGCCGTCTGCCTGCACCACATGGCCGTTCTCGCCGGAAAGGGAGGGGCTGAACACCAGCTCTTCGCCGGTGCTGGGGTACAGCTCCACCTCGGCGTTGGGGGCGATATCGCTGATGTTGCACAGCAGCAGGATGGGCTGTCCGTCCTCGCTGTAATAAAGCTGTTTGCCGCGCTGGAGCGGGTGTTCGGCATCGTCTGTCAGGCTTACCTCATAGACGAAAAGGGTGGCCTGCGGGTCCTGCGGGAAGATGCAGTACAAATCGCACCCGCCATCCGGTGCCACGACCCAGTGATCCTGCGGGATGTCGTAGACGAAGCCCCACAGCTCCCGCAGGTCGGTCTGGCTGTCCAGCACCTGCTGCACATCGGTGGTCACCTCGTAGGAGCCGCCCAGATACAGCACACAGGCGCGGTATTCGTCCTCCCCTGCCAGAAGGCGCATGTAGGTCACGTCCTCCGGCTCGGTGTACTCCTGTTTGGCGGAGGGCGATGCAATCATGTTGTCTCCGTCCAGCATTTTTTCGGGCTTGGAGCTGGGGGTGCTGCCGCCCTTGGACGACCCGCCGCAGCCTGCAAGGCCAATGGTCAGCGCCAACAGCGCCGCCAGAAGTTTGATCTTTTTCATAGGTTCTCCTTTCTCGCACCCATGGGGTCGGGAGCGCTGTTATAGTAGTCAATGGTCAGCGGCGGGTTCCACACCGGCAGAAAAGTCCGCCACACCCTCCGGCAGTACCGGCTGCCCGGTACTGCCGGAAAGCTGCGGGTTCCAGTCCAGCGAGCGTCCGGTGCTGCAATAGACCGTTACCATGGTGTCCTCCCTGCTGCCGTTACACAGCAGCAGAATGGGCTGGCCACCCTGCCTGCCGTAAAGTTCTTTCCCCAGCTGCGCGGGATACGCGGGGTCCTGTTTTTCATAGACAAAAAGCGTATCCTCCCTGCGCACGGCAAAGATGCAGTACAGCTCGCGCCCGCCGCCCGGCGCTGTGACCCAGCGGTCTGCCGGGATGTCCGCAACGAACTGCCACGGCTGTTCCGGTAAGCTGTCCAGCACGGCATGCACATCGGTGGTGCGCTCCGGAACGCTGCCCAGATAGAGCACCCCAGCAAGGTCTCCGTTTTCCCCGGCCAGCTGCCGCATTGCGGCAAGCTGCTCCGGCTCAGCGGAATCGGCACCGGAAGCCGCTGTGCTGCTGCCCTGCCCGGCGCTGCCGGGAGCGGGGCGGACGGGGCTTCCGTCCACCGCACCGCACCCTGCTAGACTGAAAGCCAGTGCAAGCAGTGCTGCAAAAGTTTTCATGGCTTTCATGTCAGCTCCTTTGTTTTATGTCCACGGGTCGGCCGATGTCGGGACGCGGATGCCGGTCATCAGGTACTGCTCCCACAAAAACCACTGTCCGCTGCCCTTGCGGCGCAGCTTGATGGGGCGGGGGTCGTCGGCACCGCCGCAGGGGATGAACAGTTTGCAGTAGCCCTCCTCGGTGTTGGAGGTGTGGTCACTGCCCACCAGAAGCGTGAAGGGCTGGCGGGGGGTATAGCCGTTTTCCGGCGATGCACCCACAAAGTAGGAGAAGGGAATGTAGCTCTTGCCGTCCCGGAAGCGGTCGTTCAAAAAGGAGATCTCCTGCCCGTTCAGCGGGCGGGGGCCCCGCAGCCAGTTGAGCATCTCCAGCCCGATGTTTTTGTCGGCACCGTAGGCGCACAGTGCGCAGACGGTGAGGGCTGCGGTCTTAAAGGGGGTGTCCAGACTGGCCTCCGGCAGTGCCTGCATCTGGGCAAGGCTTTCCGGCAGAGCCTGAAAGGTAAAGGTGACGGTCTGGTTGCCGGAAACATTTGCGGCGGCCTGCTTCATCTTATCAAAAAGTCCCATGAAAATACTCCTTTCTGTTTCAGCTGTGAGGGTTCAGCCCCGGTTCGGGTCATGGCGGGGTACAGTCCGCCTGCGGACGATCTTCTGGTTCAGATCCAGACTGAGGTTTACAAAATAACCGTTTTCAAAATACCATGCAAGGTCCTTTGTGTCCATACCAACGCTGTTGCACAGCCACCGCAGGGGCACCTCCGGCCCGGAGTGGCTCTCCACCCGGCGGGCGATGGTCCTTGCGTGGTAGCGGCGTTTTTCGTTGCGTGCGAACAGAACAAGGGGCACTGCGCCTACCACGATCCAGAACACATACCCGACAACGTGGGAGGTGTCCTTGGCCTGCAGGTCCAGGCAGAGGGTATACAGCCCGCCGACAGAGCAGAACACGCAGAAGGCAAGCCCCGCGTTCCGCAGCCATTTGAGGACACGGGGGACTTCGCCGCGGGCTTTTTCCGAAAGATAAGGGTTCATAAACATGCTCCTTTCAGAACGAACCGCCTCCGCCGCCGTGGGTGGTGCCGCTGGAGGAGGTGTGGGTGGAACTGCCGCCGGAGCTGTCGGAATCCTTTTCCTCCACACGCTCGGTGCGGTGTACATCCCGGTACAGGAACAGCTCCCGGCTGTTGGTCAGATTCATGCTGCCCTCCCGCACATAGCTGGCGGCATTCTCCTGGAACGCCACGCTGCGCAGCTGGCTTTTCATCACGCCAACGATGACCCATGCCAGCACAAGACCGATGCCCAGCGCAAGGACCAGGTACATGGGGGAAAGCGGCTCTCTGGGCAGGTTCTTCACGTCATAGGGGCGGCCCGACCGGGCAGCGTCGATGTAGGCGTCCGACCACTGGACAAAGGTGCGGAATGCGGCGGCGTAATCGCCGTCTGCCATGTCGGGGGTCATCTGCTCACCAAGATACTGGATGCCGGCATCCGTAAAGGCGGTGATGCCGTAGCCGCAGGTGGAGATGTGCCACTTGCGGTCGCCCACGCTCACCAGCAGAAGCACGCCGTCCATATCGGAGCCGTAGCCGAACTGGCAGTAATCATAGAGATCATCAGCATAGGCCTCCATGCTGTCGTAGTCCACGCTTTCCAGCGACTCGATGGTGGCAATGACAACATCAAAGCTCTGGCGGAGGCTCAGCTCTTCCAGTGCGTCCTCCAGCTCGTTGTCCTCGTCCTCGGTCAGGACGTTTGCGCTGTCGTTCATGCGGTAGTACAGGTCGGCAAAGCCGCCCTCCACCGCAAAGGCCGGAACAGCCAGCGCCGCCGCAAGGACCAGTGCTGCCAGCGCCGCAAAGAGGGAGTGCAGTCGGTTGGAAGTCTTTTTCATCGTTCGTCCCTCCTTTACAGGATCCGTGCCAGCCACAGCAGCCACATCACGCCGTAGGATGCGGCGGAAAGAGCAGCCGTAAGGCCCAGCATCCACTTGCGGGCCGCGCCTTTGTCTACAGGCAGGTCGCCCACAAATTTGCCGCTCTGCCCGTTCATGGCAAACAGGTAGTTCTCGCCCCGCCAGCTGGTGCTCAGCAGCCAGACCGGGAACAGGGCGTACTTTGCCTTGCCGCCGTGCAGCTGGATGCTGCTGTTTTCCACCTTGACCGAGTCGTAGCCGGTGACGGTCTGCTGGAACGTCTCCTCAGTGGAGCGGCGGATGCGCTTGTTGGCCCGCTCGATGCTGTCCTCGGCGCTCACATCGTATTTGTCTGCCACATAGCCTGCCAGATAGGCGGTCTGGAAGGGGATGGCATCCTGCATGGCAAAGGGCTCGATGGATTCCATCAGGTCGTCCTCGATCTTGGACGAGCCGTCCACCGGCACCGCATCAAAGCCGAGGGTGCCGTCCCGCCGGACGGAGTAGTAGTTGGTCTCGGTGTAGTCGTACTTGTTGTCCGACCAGCTGCGGGTCCGGGTGGCGGTGAACCGCAGCTGAGCGTCGGCGTCGCTGTCGAAGAGCCAGAAGGGCACATACACGCCCTTGATCTCGTCGATGTGGTTCTGGCTGCGGAACACCCTGGGCAGCAGGATCTTGCCCTTAAGGTGTTCCTGCAATTTGGCCTTGGCGGCCTTTTTGTCCAGTTTGAAGGGGATGATAAGGTCGGGCCGCAGCGTTCCGGCAAACTGTCCGGTGAGGACGATGGGGTTGCCGCAGAACGGGCAGGCGGACGCGGCCATGGTGTCGTCGCCCACGATCTCGCCGCCGCAGCTCTTGCAGCTGTAAGTATGCAGACCGGCGGTCTCCCCTTCTGCCCAGCTGCCGCCGGGGGTCGCCCACTCCATCTCGCTGGGCTTTTCGTCCTTCAGCTCCTCGTCATAGCCCTTGAGGGTATCCACGTCGAACTCGGTGTCGCAGTAGGGGCATTTCATCTTCTGGGTGGCGCTGTCAAACTGGATGGCGCCATCGCAGCAGGGGCACTTGTATTCCAGCATTCCTGCCATAGCGTTTCCTCCTGTTGTTTCAAAGGGGGCCGGGGGCTCTTCCCCGGCCCCGCTGTTTTTGCGTTGGTCTTCCCGCCGAAGCGGTCGGCTCAGAAATCCGTAGTGATGCGGAACACCACCGGTTCGTCCGGCTCAGTGGCTTTGCCGTGGTGGCCCACTGCCAGGAAAGCGTTTTCTTCCAGCGGAAGGAAAACATCAAAGGTGCAGAAGTCGCCGCACAGCTGGCACAAGGTCTCGCGCTCGCCCACGGGGAGGGACTTTTCCAAAAATGTGCCGTCCGGCGCGTACAGCTCCCATACATAGCCCGTGTCCAGCAGATAGCCGTTGGGGCGCTTCATCATCACGGCGTCAAAATTGCCCACCGGCTGCGTGCTGCGGGCCAGCTCATTGCCGTCCAGATCAAAGGCGGCAAGGTAGTAATCGCCGCTGGAATCCAGCTCGCCCACCGTCAGCAGCTCGTCCCCGCTGAGGTTCAGGGAGGGCATGCTGCAGAAGGGGCCGATCTCGTTATCGCCCTCCAGCGTCAGCTCGGTGTACTCGCCGTCCTGCACCAGCACCGGTGCGGAGTCGGTCCAGTAGATCACGGTCAGGTCCCGGTCCTTGGAGGAATAGCAGCTGCCCATGTAGTCCAGCGCGTCGCTGGGCTCCTCCGGGTCACTGCCGTTCAGATCGTAGCAGTAGACGTCAAAGGTGTCCATGGCATAGAGGATGCCATTGCGGTCGATGCTGAGGGCGTTTCTGCCGTCAATGTCGTACTCTGCCACCGGGGCCAGTCGGTCGTCCTGGATGGCATACTCGAAGATCTTGGCAGACTGCTCTTCATCGTCCTCGTTGTAGAAGCTGAAGAAGTAATTGCCCCGGTAGCTGTCCGCTTGGATCACATGATAGGCACCGCCTACCTCGCGGCGGACGTCAAAGGGAATGTACTGTGCCTTGAAGGTGTATTCGCCGATGGTCAGCTCCCCGGTCTGGAACTGGGTCACAGGGGTTCCTGCAGGGGCGGTTTTGTCCTCTGCTGCTTCCGGTTGTGTCGAGGTTGCCGGGGCACTGCTGCTGGAAGCCGGTGCACTGGAAACGCTGGAAGCGCTGGCAGCACCGGAGCCGCCGCAAGCGGTCAGCCCGAGGGCGGCGGTGGCAAGGCCCATGGCCTTGAGGAAATCTCTGCGCTGGATCTTTCTCATATCCGTTCCTCCTTTTTCAGTCACTGCACTTTTGCAAAAGCTTCGTCGGCACGGCGGCTGTACACTGCCATGCCGCCGGTCTGGGCGTCGTTTGCCAGATTGATGTTCTCCACAAAGCGGGCCTTTTCCTGCTCAGAGAGCTGCCCGCCCTTCATGGCGGCAGATGCCACGGCACCCATGGCACCGATCATGCCCATCTGGCCCTTCAGCTCCCGTTCCTCGGCCTTGGACATCCGGCGGCCGAACATGCTGGTCTCATTATCGTGGACCCCGAAGATGTGGTCCAGATGCTGCCGTGCGATGTGGGCATAGCCGATCTCCCGCCGGTCCCGCTTGCTGAAGCAGATGACCAGCTCCTGCTTGATGTAGGGGTGGGGATGCATGCCCCGCTGGGTCTGGGCCTCGGTGATGCTGCGGGGCTGCACCAGCTTTAGCTTCAGACCGCCGCCGTTGAGGGTGGGTTCCTGGCCCGGCTCCTTAGCGGGGGTCTCGTCCAGATATTCCTCATAGCTGGCGATCTGGTCGTAGCGGATCAGCTCCGGCATCTTGCCCCGGCCGCCGGTGCGGTCGTCGATGTACAGCATTCCAAGCTCATCGCAGAACACCAGCCCCATTTGCGTCGGGGTGGAGGGGTATGCGTTGACCCGGAACTCGGTCTTGTCGAACACCTCGTCGAACACCCGCTTCATCCGGGCCATATACTCCATGTGCTCCTTGGCCTCGTCCAGCGTCAGCTCGCTGAGCCGGATATATTTGGAGCACTTGTTGCCGCAGTCATCGCAGAGGAACTGTCCGTCCCGCAGCTTGGAGCGGTGCAGGGTGCCGCACTCCTTGCCGCAGACGGCGCAGTTCTGTTTTGCGAACAGGTTGGAAAAGAATCCCATCATGGTATGCTCCTTTCATTGCTCTGTATTTGTCAGGTCAGGTCTGGTCGCTGTCGTCAAAGGGGTCGCCGCACTCCGGGCAGAACTTGGGCGGGTGAGCGGGGTCTGCCGGCTCCCAGCCGCATTTGTCGCACTTATATTTGGGCGTACCGGCGGGCTTGGGTTTGCCGCACTCGGAGCAGAACTTGCCTTTGTTCACCGCGCCGCAGCTGCAAGTCCAGCCTTCTGCTGCCGCCGGGCGGGGCTTGCCGCACTCCGGGCAGAACTTGCCCGTAACGGTAGCACCACAGCTGCAGGTCCAACTGTCCGCAGCGGGCTTCGGCTCCGGCTTTTTGCTGCCGCATTCCGGACAGAATTTGCCGGTAACGGTGGCGCCGCAGCTGCACTGCCAGCTGTCCGCCGGGGCGGGTGCGGGACGGCTGACCTGCTGGGGCGCGTCCACGCTGTCCGGACGGGCCTGCTGGCCCATAGCGAACAGGTTCTGGGCGCTCATGCCGCCCATGCCGCCTGCACCGGCTGCCATGCCCATGCCCATAAAGCCGGTCATGGCACCGGCGGTGTTGCCGGCGGCGGTCTTCATGGCGTCGATCTGACCACCCACCAGACGGGCGGCAGCGGTGGTGGGATCGGTGGTCATGGCGTTCTCTTCCCACTCGGTGATCTTCTTCTGCTGCTCCTCCGGGATGGACAGGGAGTTGATGTTGAAGGAGAACACTTCAATGCCGCGCTTTTTGCGCCAGACATTCGACAGCTGCTCGTTGAGCGCCTCGGAGATCTCCAGTGTGTGGGCGGGGATCTCGTAATACTGCACCTTGTTGGCCGAAAGGGTGGCAAGGGCAGGCTGCAGGGCGTTCATCAGCTCGCTCTTCAGCCGGGGTGCGATCTCGGATGCGTCATACTGGGTGGAGACGTTGCTGCACACGTTGGTGTAGAACAGCAGCGGGTCGCAGATGCGGCAGGTAAAGCTGCCGTTGCACCGCAGGTTCACCGAGAGCTTGTAGCCCCGCTCCTCGCTGACCACCACCCGGAAGGGGATGGGGGTGGCAGTGCCGTACAGGATCTCGCCCAGCTCCTTGGTGTTGATGTAGTACACGCGCTGATCCTTGCCGGTGTCGCCGCCGTAAGTAAAGCGCTTGGCCACGGTCAGGAATGTTTCCGCCAGACTGTCGCCGAAGTTGCCGGTAAAAACGCTTGGCTCGGTAGAAGCATCGAAGGTGAACTCGCCCGGCTCAGCGCACACCTCCACCACGCGGCCCTGCTCCACGATGAGCATGCACTGTCCGTCTGCCACGGCGATGCCGCTGCCGTTGGTGATGATGTTGTCCTCGCCGTTGTTGGAGCTGCGGCGGGAGGTGCGCTTCTGGCCTTTGACCATCAGCACATCCTTGTCCAGAGAATCGCAGTAGAAAAATTCCTTCCACTGGTCTGCAAGGGTTCCGCCCAGTGCGCCCATACCTGCTTTGATAAGACCCATAGTAATTTCCTCCTGTTATTTGTTTGTTGTAAGCGACAACGCTTTGTCATCGCATTGCGTTCGGTTTCGGTCACGGTACAAGGGTTAGATCCGGGGAGTCGTTTTTCCAGTAAATGGGACGCGTGACCTGGTCAAACAGCACTTCTCCGGCGCGGTATTTCAGGCTGCAGCCGCTGGGGCTGCCGTCATCGTTCAGCAAAATGGCCCAGAACTCGCACGGCTTGCCGTTCTGATCGGTCAATGTAAAATGCAGCTCGGTGCCGTCCTCGGTGCGGCCCTGCGTTCCCTCTGCGGTGCCGGTCAGAATGCCGCTCCACCCCTCCCATTCCACGCTCATACAGCAGCTGCCGTCCGGCAGGAAGGTCATCCAGCGGATCCCCTTTGCGGACTCGTCTCCGGCGCGGTATGTTCCCCACAGCCTGCGGGGAATGGCGGTGAAACCGATGTCATCCCACGCCGTGGTGCGCCGGAACACATACCACACGGTGCCGTCCTTTTTCGAGCCGGTGGAACGCATCAGCAGCGAGCCGTCCTCCATCATGGAGATAATCCAGCGGCTTCTGCCGTCCTCGCTGAGGCAAGTCAGGTTCCAGCCCTGACTCTTTTCCCCGTCCCAGCCGGTCACAGCACCGGCATTCAGCTCTCCGGTGCGGGTCTCGGCAGCGGACTGGATCTGCGGGCTGACGTATGTTTCCCGGATGAAGGAGACGGTCACCGTGCCGGTGATCTCGGCCTTTTCCAGCCGCAGGGTAAAGCTTTCGTTGCGGTCAGCGGGGGCATAGCTTTCACCCTGCGTCACCGCCGTGACTGCCATCCACTCGGCCAGCACCTGCCACTCCCAGTCCGGTGGCAGCGGCTGTGCATCCAGTGGGATGACCGGGACATCGTTCACATACTCTTCCCCGGACGCGCTGAACCTGTGGACCACGAAGGAAATGTTTCCCTTACCGTCCAGCGAAAAAGGCAGCTCGTCCAGCGAAGTCCACCATGCGGTGTTTCCCTCTTTCAGGCTGCCGGTGGGCAGCAGTCCTCTCTCGATGGCGGCTTGACGGTCCAGCTCATCCCGGCGCTTCACGTCGCGGTAAAGCGCCTCTTCCAGCGCAACGGGGTCTGCCCCCATGCGCTGCAGCATCTGGGTGACGGTCAGCTGGTTTCCGCTGGCAAAATCGAAGCACCAGCCGTCGTAGAAGGGGGTGCCGGTACCTCCGTAGCTGCTGCTGACCACAAGGCTGACACAATCGTCATACCAGCTTGCTTCCCAGTTCATTTCAATGCTGAAATCCCACACGGCCGGGTCGGCCGCCGCCGGGCAGTCTGCGTACTCCTGCACATCGTATTCGTAAAGCTGGGTGATCTCGGCGTTGATGCGGGCGGCGTCGGCGCTGTCGCTTTCCAGCCGGGGCAGGTGGATGTTCAGCCGAACCTTGCCGCCGTTCTCTGCCTGCACCACCTTTTCAAGGGTGTACTGCTCGGTGATCGCCGCGGTGGCGTGCATGGAATCCGGCGGGGTCGATTTCAGTTCCCGGCTGCCAGCCGGGCGGGCAGAGGCTGCGGTCTTTGCCCCGCAGCCCGCCAGCAGCGCCGCCAGCAAAGCCGCCAGCGCGCCGCACAGTGCCAGGTGTTTCATCTTGCACCTCCTGCTCGTTTATCAGCCGTAGCTGTGGGTCAGCACCAGCGGGACCGTTTCGTTCGTCAAGGGGTTCTGCCCGCTCAGGGGGGTAAGGATCAGGCAATCAATGCTATAGTCATACTGCAATGCAGCGCTGAACGCAACCCATTCCGGGCCGTTGTCGGTGTCGCGGATAAGAGAGAATCCCAGCGCGGTGCCGTTCGGGGTAGCGCCCAGATAGGTGACAGCACCCTGATAGAAATAGCGGTTGTTGTGGGTAGCCAGCTGGCAGCCGCCGCCTGAATTCAGGTCCAGCCAGCACCAGTCCTCCCCTTCCCCAAGGCTGAAGCTGCCGGTGGAATCTACCGTCTGCGGGCTGTTCCACTCAGCGGTCAGGGGGGCAAGCTCTGTTTCCGTACCGTCTGCACACAGCAGGCTGACCTCGGCGTCCCGCAGCGCCAGCGCAGTGCCGTTGTTGGCAATATAGATGGGGTCGGCACAGAGCAGGATCTGCCCATACAGCAAGCAGCGCAGCACATCCACGTACTCCACAAAGCCATCCTCGGTAAGCAGGTAGACCACGGGGTGGAAGGACGCGCCCAGCTCGCCGATGCACACATCTACATAATTATGATAGGCATTGCGGATGGGCAGGGTGACATCGCCGTCCAGACGGATATCATAATCCTCTGCCCATGCGATGATATCGGGGGTGCGTTTGATGGTAACGGTGCGGGTGTCGCCGTCCAGCAACACCGAAACGCTGCCGTAGGTATCGGTAAGCACCGGCGTTTTGGCAGGGGCGGCCGGGGTCAGCGGGAACTCCACCTCCAGCGGCCGCCAGCCGCTGCCGGCGGTGGTGTGGTATCCGGCAACAAGGGTGACGGTATTTTCGTTTTTCAGCAGCACGGTCAGGTTTTCCAGCCCGTTGTCCCGCAGGGTATCGGCGCGCATCCCGGAGAGCATGCCGCTTTCCCGCAGAGAATCGTAATATTCCTGCTGCACCATGTTGCGGTCAAAAGTCTGTATGGCAGCGCGGTATACCGCAAGCTGCGTCTCGTCCGTGTCCAGACCCATGCGCTGCAGCATTTCCGTCACGAAGATCAGCTTTCCGGTGGCAAAATCGAAGCACCAGCCCTGAGAATAGATGGGGTCTGTACCGCCGTAGTAGCTGCGCACCACAAGGCTTACGCAGTCGCCGTACCAATAGGCGTCCCAGTCGATGTAGATCTGCGGGCACCATTCGTCCTGCGACACCTCAGCCTGCGGGTAGCTTTCATAATCCCGATATTCCGCCGCATACCTGGCGGCAAGCTCATCATTGATAGATTCAGCATCCGGGCTGTCGCACACAAGCTGCGGCACATGGATGGTCAGCTTCTGTGCGCTGTCCCATTCGTACTGCCGGATGGTCTTTTCCAGCGTGAACTGCTCCGTGATACGTTCCTTTTGGGTTGCAAGCGCCGGGGCATTCTGGCTGCTGCCGGTGCTTTGGCTGGCGGCAGCGGAGCCGGAGCTGCTTTTTGTGCCGCCACACCCGGCCAGCACCAGCGCGGCAGCCAGCACCAGCGCGGTAAGGCGTTTGTGTTTCATGGTCGTTCTCCTTGTTTTCTCAGCCGTAGCTGTAGGTCATTTGCAGCTGGGTCTCCCCCTCGGCAAAGGGGTTCTGCCCGTCGATCATGGTCATGGTCAGGTTGTTGTTCAGGTGGTCCATCTTGAACGCCGCCACAAAGTCGAGCCCCGTGTCGGTAAAGATGGCCAGCACCATGCCCTCCGGCACCATGCCCAGATACGCGGCATCGCCCTGCTCGATGCGACTGTTGTTCTGAACGCCCAGCTGAACGCTGCCGTCGCTGCTAAGCTCCAGCCAGTTTCCGTTGGTGCAGTTGAAGGAGCCGGTGATGGAATAAGGGATATCCTGCACGCTCCACTCTGACGACAGGTCAGCCAGCTCCAGCACAGAGCCATCCTTCCGGCGCAGGTTCACCTTGCTATTGCCGCTGCGCTCCAGCGACACGCCGTTGTTGGCAATGTAGATGGGGTCCTGACAGATCATGGCGTTTCCGAACAGAAGGCAGCGCAGCACATCGACATACTCCACCACGCCGTCTTTGGTCAGCAGATAGACCACCGGGTGGAAGACCGAGTCGGTCTGCTGACCGATGCACACGTCCACATATTCATTGTAAGAGCCAAGGATCGGGTAGGTGCGCGCCTGCTCCAGCCGGAGGTTGAGTTCCGTGTCCCAAGTGGCGGTTTTTGGTGCAGGGCTCAGGGTGATGGTGGCCTGCGTTCCCTTCAGCTGCACCTGCACGCCGTCGAAGGTGTCAGTCAGCACCGGCTGCGCCTGCGGCTGGGCAGCGGTCTGCAGCGGGATCTCCATATCCAGCTGCTGCCATCTCTCTTCGGACGCGGAGCTGTATCTGCCCCGGAGCACCAGCTGATTTTGCTCCGGCAAAAGCAGGCAAAGGTTTTCCAGTTCATTGTATTCCAGCGTGTCCATCCGCATTTGCGACAGCTCTCCGCCGAGACGCAGGCTCTCGTAATACGCGCCCTGCGCCATCTCCCGGTCAAAGGCCTGCATGGCCTGCCGCTGCACCTGCGCCTGCACTTCGTCCGGGTCCAGCTCCATCCGCTGCAGCATCTCGGCTGTGGTGATCTGCCTGCCGGTGGCAAAATCGAAGCACCAGCCGCTGTAACGCCACGGGGCGGTTCCGTCATAGCGGCTGCGCACCACCAGACTGACGCAGTCGCCGTACCAGTAGGCATCCCAGCCCACACCGATCTGCGGGTACTCGCCGCCCGGCTGCCCGGCCTCCTCGTAGGCCTCATATTCCCGGAAATCCGCCGCATAAATGGCGGCAAGCTCCTTGTTCAGGCTTACAGCATCCGGGCTGCCGCATTCCAGCTGCGGCACATGGACGGAAATGTACTGCACCGCGTCTTGCCCCCACACGCCCGAAACGTTCTTTTCCAGCGCGAACTGGTCGGTGATGCGGTCTGTCTGGGCGGCCTGCGCCGCCGCGCTGGGGGTGTTCCGGCTATTGTCGGAGCTTTGGTCGGCAGCGGCGCTGGGGCCTGCGGGAGCAGCGGCGTCCGATGCACCGCCGCACCCTGCCAGCAGCAGGGCCGCAGCCAGCACCAGCGCCCATGCGCCAAGGGCCCACCGGGCACTGCGGTGTTTTGTCTCCTTCATAGGGTGCTCCTTTCTTTGCTCCCTCTGTTTTTGAGGGTGGGACTTCGGGTTCCGGGGCGTTCTCTGCACTTGCGGTCTGTCTCATCTTGTGCTATCCTTATAGATAGAATCTGTTGGTACTTGTTGAGATGCCTTGTGCATAACAACGGGCACCCAGCACCCGGCATGGGAAATCTTCTGTCTGTACTGTATCATACTCAAGAAAAAAATGCCCCCCTAGAATAGTCGTTTTTGGGGGGCATTTCAAAAATAAATTTTGGGGATTTTGGGCCTTCCCCGCAAGGAATCCCCCCAAAAAGCCCAAAATTGGGGGGATTTGGAGGCGGTTTTCCGCCAAAACAGGGAACTGCGGCCCTTCTTGTGCTGATTTTCCCTTGGCTGCAACATGCGGAAAGGAATCACGAACATGGAACGAAGGACATTTTTGAAGCTTGCGGCAGTTTTCCCCGGTCTTTACCTTGCGGGCTGCAGCGGCAGCAAGACCCTGCTCTCGCCCAAGGACCCCACCATGCTCAGCATCTGGCATGTGTATGGCGAGCAGGCAGATTCGCCGATGAACCGTCTGCTCACCGAGTTCAACGATACGGTGGGAAAGGAGAAGGGCATCCTGCTCAATGTGACCAACATGACCAACAGCGCCGCCATTGGCAGTCAACTGCAGGATGCCAAGGCCGACAAGCCCGGTGCGCTGGACCTGCCGGACCTGTTCTCGGCCCACGCTTCAGATGCCAGTGCGCTGGGCATCGAGACCCTTGTAGACTGGAACGACTGGTTCACCGCTGAGGACATGGCGGCCTATGTGCCCGGCTTTGTGCAGGACGGCATCATCGACGGGCGACAGGTGGTGTTCCCGGTGTCCAAATCCACCCAGCTCATCTTTTTGAATGGCTCCCAGTACGCCCGGTTTGCGGCGGACACCGGGGCGCAGCTTTCCACCCTTGCCACATGGGACGGCTTTTTTACTATGGCGGATTCCTACCGGCAGTGGTCGCAGGGCAAGCCCTTCTGCGCGCTGGACTATCCGCTACGTCTGGTGGAGCTGAACGCGCTGGAACAGGGCAGCGGCGAGCTGTACAAGGGCAGCTGGTACGATCTGACCAACGAGACCTTCCGCGCTTCGTGGATGGAGTTTGCCAAGGCCCTGGTGCAGGGCGATATTCTGGTGTCGGACCTGTACTCCAACACGCAGGTGATGACCGGCGAGACGCTGGCGGGCCTTGGCAGCTCTGCGGCCATCCTCTATTACAACGATGTCGTCACCTACCCGGACAACACCACCGAGCCCACCGACCTGATGCTGGCCCCCCTGCCCCACGCCGCCGGCACCGCCACGCCCCTGATGCCGCAGGCCGGTGTGGGCCTGTGCGCCTTTAAGACCACCGACCAGAAGGCCGAAGCCGCTGCGGTGTTCCTGCGCTGGCTCACTGAACAGCAGCGCAATCTGGAATTTGCCGCCGATACCGGGTATATGCCGGTGTCTCGTGATGCCTTTGATGCCATTGCGGACTATCCGTTCGAGCAGCCGAGCTATCAGCGGCTGTACGATGTTTACAACGAGATGCGCATCCAGAATACCCCGGTGTCCGAGCCGGGGATCGTGGGATACCATGCCAAGGCGAAAGCCTTCTACGACAGTCTGCGCCAGCGCCAGAAGGACTACCCCCGGCGTCTGGCCAATGGCGAAACACTGGAGGCTCTGACCGAGGAGACATGGCAGCTGCTGTGTGACAATGCCTGAGTCTGCCGCTCAGCCGGAAAGGAGGGACTTTGATGCACTTTTTTGCCCGGCAACGTGAGAAGATCCGCCAGAGTTCCATGAGCTCCCGGCTGCTGTGGCCCTGCCTGCTTCTGGTGGTGTTGCTGGTGCTGACTTTTGGTGCGGCGCTGTTCCTGTTTGCCAGTCTGCACAACACCAAAAAGGACATCACCCGCAGCATGGAGATCCAGTTTTCGGTGTTCCAGAACGATATGGAACGCTATTTTGACCAACTGGCGATCATGGGCGTGAACCTTTCCGAAGATATGGGCAGCCTTGTAGACAGGCAGCTTGCCAGCCGGGAGATGACCTTTGATCAGCTGAATGATTCCCCCGAAGTGCTGAACGCGCTGGAAGAGGAAATGATCGAGCCGCTCTGCCGCACGCTGCGCCAGAGCAGCTGTTCCGGCGCTTTTGTGCTGCTGGATGCCACCGTCAACACCCGCATGGAGGGTGCCTGGCATTCCCGCGCCGGGCTGTATGTGCAGAAAAGCGGGGCCGACACCCCCACTGTGCCCCTGCTGCTCTACCGGGGCAGTGCGGAGGTGGGCAAGACCCACAGCGTGATGCCCCACCGCAAATGGCGCATGGAGTTCCAGACCGACCAGTTCCCGGACTACGACCGCTGGATGACCCCCAGCGACACCCCGCTGTACCAGTCTTATACGCTGACCGAGCGGTTCAGCATTCCCGGCACCTCAGAGGAGGTGCAGCTGTTCGTGTTGCCCCTGCGGGGACAGGACGGCACAATGTACGGGCTGTGCGGCTTTGAGATCAGTGAGAGCTACTTCAAGCAGAACTTTGCCCAGCCCACAGGCTTTGATCGTCTGAGCTGCCTTCTTGCCCCGGCGGGCAGCGAGCTGAGCGCCGGAGCCGCTCTCAGCAGCGGCACCACCGATGGCTACTACCATGCCCTCCGGGATACGCTGGTGCTGCGCAGCATGGGCGGTGGGCTGACCCAGTTGATCGGTGCCGACGGCGCCTATGCGGGCATCACGGAGATCTGCCGCCTGAACGAGAAACAGTCCTACCGGCTGGCTGTCTGCATCCCCATGGCAGACTACCAGCGTCTGGTCTTGTCCGGCGATCTGCAAATGCTGCTGATCGGCCTGTTCATCACCTTTTTTGTGGTATTCTGCTGCATCTACTTCCACCGGCACATCCTTTCGCCTGCGTTCCGGCAGCTTGAGGAAGACCGGCGGGAGTCCCGGCGGCGGATGGACGAGCTGCAGATGGAGCGCCAGCAGATGCAGACCGAGCTTTCCCGGCTGGCAGACGTGTGCCGCAACGAGTCGGTGCCCGATGCCTTCCAGACCTTCGCGGCGGGCATTCCCAGCCTGACAAAGACCGAGCGCCGCATTTTTGACGGCTATGCCGCCGGGCTGCGCTCCAGGGAGATCGTGGAGCAGCTGGACATCAAGGACAGCACCCTGCGCTTCCACAACAAGAACATCTACGAAAAACTGGGGGTCAGCTCCCTCAAGCAGCTGCAGCAGTTCGTGGCGATTCTGAACTCCGGCAGCGGCAGCGCCCCGGACGAAAGCGACCCCAAGAAGGCCCGCTGAATGGAACGTTCCCGCGCCACAGCTTTCACCGGAAACAAGCAAAAATGAAGGGGCTATTGCAAAATAGCCCCAACGAATAAAAACGCAGCGCACCCCAATTCTATGGGCTGCACTGCGTCTGGCGTCTGGTTTGATTCAATTATTCTGCTATTCTGCCGCCAATTTCAAGAATTTCTTGTCCGACTGGATGCTCTGGGTCACAAACTTCCCATCCCGGAACAATGCGTATGTTGTGACCGGTGCAGGCACATTCTGTGCCGTCTCTTTCTCGGTGATGTGGATGGCTTTGAACGGAATTCCATGTTCCTTTGCAGTCTCCTGTACCTTTGGCACCCAATAATAGGTGTAGGGGCACTGGTCGGTATAGTAGAGGACAAAGCCATTTTCCTCCACCTTGGGATGCTTGGCACAGTCTTTGAATTTTGGCGGCTGGGCACTCTCTGCAAGGGGTAGGTACATGAGATTGATTCCGCAATCGGAGATGTCCGAAACCCTGAAGCCCTTATGGGTCAAAAACTTTGGGTCAGCAAGAAACTCCCGTTTGCGCCCCTCGGCACACAGAATGCAAACGCCGTTTTTGCCCTGTGCCTTGGCATCCCGAAGGCATTCTTCCAGCAGTTCGCTGGAATAGCCGTGCCCTTTCAGGGAACCGGAGACCCACAGGCAGTTGATATAAAGCCAGCCTGCCGCATCAATGGGCACCCATGCGTTTTCTGCCGGGATGTACTCGATAAAGCACTTGCCGCGCTCTGCGCTGCGGTAGAAAACAAGCCCCTCCTCAAATCGCTGCTTAAGCCATTCCTTCTTGGCAAGGCTCTGTTGGCCGGACATAGCACAACAGATGTGTTCCTTGTCGATGTTTTCCTTGGTAACTCTGATATAGTCCATCTTGCAGTTCCTCCTGCGGCTTATCGCATCCGTCCATCGCCGCCCATCAGGGCGGTCATTTCTTCAATATAGTCCAGAGGGAACGGCGGAGAGCACAGCGGCTTCATGGCAATGCTCATGAGCTTCATGGGATTGTCGTCTGCCGCCACCCGGTTGGAGCTGAGTTTTCCGCAGCGTTTGCAGCGGTGGATGATCGCCCACTCGCCGCCCTTGCGCACCCAGACGGCCACCGGCTCCATGATGCCGCCGCAGTCGGAGGCACGGTCGCCGGGTTCTTCGTCCACATGAAGGCTGGACTGTTCATCATGCGTTCTGGAAAAGTTATATTTTTCGCACATTTTCTATTGACATGCTCTGTGCCATGTGATATATTTATCACACAAAGTGTGCGAAATTTCTCACCTCATTTCATTGTATGGTATATCTTCATTCACAAGAAAGGAACTTTCCTATGAAAAAAGTCACGTTGAAAGAGCTGGTCGCCGACAAGATCATCTTTGCCGTTCTGATCGCGCTCTACTACTGGATGTGGGCACGGAACGACTGGAAGGATTTTTATCCCACGATCCAGACCGTTGTGGGTGGCTTCACGTTCTGGTATTTTGTATTCCGCGCTATCCGGGTGCGGAAATATAAGCAGGAAGCTGCCGACGAAATGGCCGAGGCCAATCTCCACCGATGCGACAGCATCTGTCTGAAGGTCTGCAGGGCCGCCCTGATTGGGATTGGCTTTGCCTGTGCCATCGGTCGGCTCGTGCTTACCACCGAGGTCATCGGCTACTGCCTGATGGGGACGCTGATCCTGATTGAAGTCGTGCGCACGGTTGCATTCTGGCTGATGGACGAGAAAGGACTCTGAGCATGGCACTGGTCACAAAACTGAAAGAATACCGGGAGCGGGACAATTTCAAGCAGGCGGAGCTGGCCGAGCTGGTCGGGGTACGCCGGGAAACCATTGTCAACCTTGAAAAAGGCAAGTACAACCCATCCCTGAAACTGGCGATGGACATTGCAAAGGTCTTTCACACCACGGTGGAAGAATTGTTTGCGTATACAGAGGATTAAAAAGACGCAGTGCAGATTATGGCAGGGCCGTAACCGGCACTGCGTCTTTGCGTCTGGCTGGCTTTCCCCTCTGCGTCACCTCCTGCTTTTTCGCCCAGCTCAGAGTTCGCCGTCCTGCCACTGGCTCCCGCTCTGGGGGAGCTGCCCGCCGGAAAGCGGACGGAGCGGGGCGTCCAGCTCCAGCAGGGTGGCCGCTGCGGCCTCGTCGAGGCTCTGGACGCTGCGCAGTTTCCGGCTGATGGCGCGGCTGCGCACCCCGATGAGGTTGTCAAGCTCTTCGTCGGTCTGGCGGAGGCGCTGCTGCATTTTGGAGAGCCCCTGCCCGAACTTGTCGAACTCGGTCTTCACGGCACCGAGCAGCTGCCAGACCTCACCCGACCGCTTCTGGATGGCCAGCGTCTTGAAGCCCATCTGCAAACTGTTCAGCAGGGCCGCCATGGTGCTGGGGCCGGCCACATTCACCTGATAGTCCCGCTGCAGCACTTCCAGCAATCCGGCATTGACCACCTCGGCATACAGGCCCTCAAACGGCAGGAACAGGATGCCGAACGTCGTAGTATAGGGCGGTTCCACATACTTTTCGCGGATGTCCTTTGCCTCGCTGCGCAGCACCAGCTCCAGCGCGTGGCGGGCATTCTCCACCGCCTGCGCATCGCCGGAAGCCTGTGCATCCTGCAAATGGGCGTAGGTGTCGCCGGGGAATTTTGAGTCGATGGGCAGCCAGACCGTGCTGCCGTCCACGCCCGGCATCTTGACGGCATATTCCACCCGCTGGCTGCTGCCGGGGATGGTGGCCACGTTGGTCTCGTACTGTTCCGGGGCAAGGATCTCTTCCAGAATGGCCCCCAGCTGGATCTCGCCGAGGATGCCGCGGGTCTTGACGCCGGAGAGCACCTGCTTCAGCCCGCCGACGTCGGCGGCAAGGTTCTGCATCTCGCCCAGCCCCTTATACACCTGTTCCAGCTGCTCGTTGACGGCCTTGAAGCTCTCGCTCACCCGCTTTTGCAGGGTATCCTGCAACTGTTCATCGACGGTGTGGCGGATCTCATCCAGTTTGCGGTTGTTCTCGGCCTGCAGGGCGGTCATGCTCTCGGCCATGCTCCGGCGCAGCTCTTCCAGCTTCTGGATGTTGGATGCTTCCAGCGAACGCAGACGGCGTTCCAGAAGCTGCTGCTGGCTGTCCTGCCCCTGTGCCAGCGTCGTGCTCATGTTCTGCACCGCAGTCTGCAGCGTCTCGCTGACGCTGCGCAGGGCGGTGTGATTCTGCTCAGCAAGGGCCGACTGCCTGGCCGCAAACTCTCTGGCCTGCGCATCCAGCTGCTGCTGCATCCAGCGCTTGAGCTCGTCGTGATCCGGTGCGCTGCCCTGCTTTTTGCCGGTGCGCCAGAGCACCACGGCCAGTTCCAGGCAGATGGCGACCAGCAGAAGGGTGTAAAGTCCTGCCAGATATTCCATAAATGGTTTTCTCCTATCATCAAAATCCGGGTCCCGCAGAAGGCAGGGCCCGGTGTTTTTTACAGGAATTCGTAATTTACAAGTTCCTTGCGGGTGTCAAGGGCATCGCCGTACAGGCCCACGCCGTCCACCTCGCATTCGCCGGACTGGTTGTCGTAGGGGTCGGAGCGGAAACCGGTCATGGGCGGGTCGAAGGGGGCCTCGAAGGCGCGGTTCGCCACCATCCGCCCGGTGTCCAGACTGCCAAAGTAGTGGCGGCGCATCTTTTCATCGCCCTGCCGCGCCATCGACGCGCCGAACGAGCAGTCCGCATACATCCAGCCCTTGGGCGCGATGTAGAACATGGCCCAGTCATGGCAGCCCACACCTGTGAGCGAGACGGACAGGCCGCTCTGCCACTGGGCCGGGATGCCCACCAGACGGCAGAGGGTGATGAAGGTCAGCGCCATGATGCCGCAGTCGCCCCGGCGGTTCCGGGCGCACTGGTCGGGCAGGCACTCCTGCACGAAGTAGGCGGGCTGATAGTGGTAGCGCACGTTCAGGGTGACGTAATCGTAGATGCGTTTTGCCTTTTCCGCCGGGTCGGTGATGCCGTCGGTCAGCTGGTGGGCCAGCGCCCGCAGATAGGGCGTAAAGACGATGTGCGGCGCTTCCTCGCCGGTGTCAAAGGTCGGCTGCTGTGCATCCGGCCGGATGTCCATCGGGTCTGTGTAGACGGCCGTGGTCCGGTAGCGGTACTCCACCCCAAAGCGGCGGTTCTCGGTGAGGTCGGCCTCCCAGAAGACCGTCCGCTGGGGCGCGTTCTCGTCCGCGATGCGGGCAGGCGGCTCGGTGCAGTCCAGCAGCTCGATCTCGCTCTGGGAAAGACAGGCGGCCGGGATGGGCAGCCAGGCGCGGACATGCACACTGTTCCGCCCCTCCGCCTTCGCCTCGGCCAGTGCAGCGGCAAAGGCTTCGTCCGACATGCCAACGCTGGTCTTCAGGGTGATGCGGGCGCTTGCCTGGCCGTCCCGCTCCATCTGTTCATGCTGGCGGTTGCGGAACTCCCGTGCCGAGGTGCCGGGGGCAGGCGGGTCGATCTGGCGGGCGGCGAGGTCGGCATGGGTCGCCAGCAGCGTTTCGGCAAAGCGGTCGAGGTAGTGCTTCTCCCCTTCCACGAACCGCCAGTCCACCCGGCCCTCCTTCACGAGAAGTCGGAACTCCTCGCGCGTGAAGTCCCGCACCAGCCCCTGCATCCGGGCCACGGCTTCGTCCTCGGTGTAGCAGTATTCTGCCGGGATGCGGCGCATGATCTCCCGCTGGGCCAGCATCGCGTCCCGCAGGGCCTCCACACCGTGGGGCGTGGGGTTCTGGGGCAGCTCCTCTCCCACCGGTTCCGCGCCCTGGCTGCGAGGGCTGTTCTGGGTCACCGTCCAGTCCTCGGCCAGATAGGCGTCGATCCGCTCGATGGCCTCCTGATAGTACCCGGCGGCTTTCAGCCGCTCCACATCGTCCGGCAGGCCCACATTCAGGCTGCGGAACGTCTCGTTCCAGTTCTTCATCCTACAACGCTTCCTTTCTTGATCCTTATGCGGCAGGCTGCTGCGCCTGCGCGGTCTGCTCTTCCCAGAAGGCGGCGGCATCGTTGAGCCAGCCTTCTGCGGGGGTGCCATCACCGGGGCCGATCTTATGCGGGGCATTGTCGTACACGACCTCCACATGCGGGACATGGTTTTTCACAAGCGCCCGTTCCAACACCGGCCCCTGCGCCGCCCAGTTCATGCACATCAGCACGATATCATTTCTGCCGTACCAGTGATACACCGGCGGGTAATCCGGCGTGACGTAGTCCGACACCCGCAGCTGATAATAATGATACTGGGCGTCCGGCGTCTGCGGGTCAATGATCAGCTTCCACGGCTGCTGCAATTCAAAAAAATCGTTGACCGCATAGGCCAGCATCACAGCCCCCGGCTTCGGGACGCCGTACCGATACCAGCCCATCGCATCCGAGCCGAACAGCCCGGCGATCTGTCCGCCGGACGAGTAGCCGATGAGCGCATAATCCTCGGCCTGTACGCCGAACTCTTCTGCATGGGCCGTGATGTACTGCACCGCATGGCCGACGTCTTCCAGCGGGGCATTCTCCCCGGCGCTCCAACCCACACGGTAGCGCAGAACGAACGCTGTATAGCCCATCTCGTTCAGCTGTTCTGCCGTCGAAACGCCTTCGCGCAGTTCCGCGCTCGTGAACAGCGCATTGCCCCCGATGATGAGGGCGTACTTTCCGTTTTTCTGGCTGCCGGGGAAATAATAGATCTCCACCCCGGCACATGTCGGCTGTTCGGCAATCTCTGCCTCGGAGTAGACCTTGTAAGTGACCTGCGTGCCGTTGTTGTAGTTTTCGATCATCCGGTTCAGACCCCTTGCACAGTCCGCCGCCGTATACTTGTTCACAAATTCATACAGTGTGCTGTTCGCCCAGCGTATCCGCTTGCAGGGATTATCCAGTTCCTGGCAGTAGGTGTAAATGCCCGACCCCTTGATGCTGGGGTTTTCGCGCAGTTCCTTCATCGTGGTCTGCGGGGTGATGTTGGCTTCGCCCTTTTCCCCTTCGGCAAAGGCGGGCAGGGCCAGTGCCAGCATCAGGCAGACCAGCACGGCCAGCCGTCTCAGGATGTTTTTCATCGGCACTCTCCTTTACGCTGCCCCGGCCCGGAGCGCACGTCTCCTCCAACCGGGCTGTCATCATGCTCTGCACGAGCGAAAACAGCTAGAATTTTCTTCTATTGTAGCACAACCAACCGTTTTCGAAAAGGTATCTCGGATAAAAAAAGACCACCTCCTGCCCAAAGCCACCGCGCCCGGCGGCCAACTGCCGGGCAGGCGTGCAGTTTCCGGCTAAAAACATTGTACTTTGCCGGAAAGTCTGCTATACTGAAAGAATCGGAAGAATTTTTGAGGAATCGCGGAGCATTGCGGCTCCGTTCAGGGGAACGTATGAATGAGATCACAGTCCGGCCCATGACGCCGGAAGATTGGCCGGCAGTATCCAAGATCTATCTGGAAGGCATCGCCACCGAGCACGCCACCTTCCAGACCGACTGCCCGCCCTATCCCGCGTGGGATGCCTCCCACATCAAAGAATGCCGCCTTGTGGTGGAGGACGATGGCGTCCTGGCAGGCTGGACGGCCCTGCACCGGGTCGACCCCCGCTGGTGCTACCGGGGCGTGGCCGAGGTCAGCATCTACATCGGCGAACGGTTCCGAGGCCGGGGGCTGGGGTATCACCTGCTCACCACCCTCTGCCAGCAGGCCGAAGCGGCCGGTTACTGGACGCTGCAATCCACGGTCTTGCAGGACAATGCAGCGTCCAAAGGCCTGCACCTGAAATGCGGGTTCCGTCTGGTGGGCCGCCGTGAGCGCATCGCGCGGGACTGCCATGGCCGCTGGCTCGATACCTTTTTGATGGAGCACCGCAGCCAGGACGATGAACCGGCGGGGTATTTCAAACTCTAAGGCAAAACTCTCCAACGCAAAAAAGCGATGGCCCGAAACGGCCATCGCTTTTTGCGTTTTCTACTTTGATTGCCTGCGGAATTACCAGAACCAGTACCGCTTCTTAACCGCGACATACGCGATGAGGCAGGCCACCACAAGGATGCCTGCGCCGATGAAGAAGGTCCAGTTGATGCTGGTGAAGCGCAGATTCTGATTGGTCAGCAGATACTCGCCCGCCACGTCGGCGTGTGCCACGCCGTCCTTGTAGCTGTTGAGGAACTGCCACTTCCCGCTCACGGCGTTGTGTAAATACAGGCGGCTGTACCCGGCATTTTCGCCGGTCATGGTGATGGTCACGCCGCAGGGCATGTCCTCGCCCTCGTTCAGGGTGAAGCGCAGGCCGTACTCGTCGGGTGCAAAGGTCAGCGCGGTGTTCACCTCGCTGGTGGTGTTGCGGATGGTGGAGCCGTCTACGGTCAGGGTGTAGTCCTCCGCTTCCAGCACGAGGGTGCGGCCCGTGGTGCGCAGGGCGTTCAGCATCGCGGTGGTCAGCACCGGGACCTGACTCTGCGGGTAGGAGATGGTATCGGAAGCCGCATTCTCAATGGAGGCCACGATGGGGTCGGTCTCCGCCGGAGCCGTCCCCTCCCCGGTACTGTCCGTGCCGCTGCTGGACGCGGACGCCGTGCGGTTGACGATGACCGTCACCGACGAAGAGACCTTGCCGTTGGAGACGATGATGGAGGTCGCGCCGGTGGCAACACCGGTCACGACGCCGCTTCCGTTCACGGTGGCGATCTTCTTATCCTTGCTGGTAAAGGTCAGCTTCTGGGAGGCCGAAGACGGTGCCACCGAACCGGTGATGGTGCTGGAAGCACCCGGCTTGAGCACGATATAGTTCGTGTTCAGGGAGATGGACTCCACCGGGCCGGTGGACGCCGAGCTGGAGGAGGCTGCCACGACGGTCACGGTCGCCGAGCAGGTCACATCCCCAGCGGTGGCCGTGATGGTCGCCTTGCCGGGGGCCACGCCGGTCACTTTGCCGAAGTTGTTCACAGTGGCCACGCCGGGATCGGAGGAGCTCAGCGAAACGCTGATATAGTTTGCTGCCGTGGTGGGCAGCACCGCCAGCGAGAGCGACGTGGTGTCGCCCACGGCAATGGTGCTGGACGCCAGCGTGATGTCCATCTCGGTCGCGATCATCGTGCTGTCGGGCTGGGTGGTAATGGTATAGGTGCAGCTGACATCGCCACAGGTGGCCGTGATGTTCGCCGTGCCCAGACCCACCGCCTGCGCCACGCCGTCCTCCCCGACCGAAACGATGTTCGGGTTATCGGAAACGTAGCTCACGCCGTTTCGGCTGGCGGCTTTCTGCGGCTGGACCACCGGCGAAAGCTGCTGGGCCGTGCCCACGGTCATGGTGGGGGCATAGTCCCCTGTTTCCACGCTCTCGGCCGCCACAGGGCTCCACGGGAAGGTGATGGCAGCCGGGGCAGAAATGGGGCTGGCTGCGGCTGCGGGCAGCGCTGCGCCTGCGGCCAGCAGGCCCAGCAGGGCGGCGCTTACGGCCAGCTGTTTCGGGTTCAGTTTCATTCTATCGTACCTCTTTGGGCGTTGAGTTTGCGGACGCTGTTTAACGGAACAAAACGCCCAGGGCCTCCATGACATATTCAAAGTAAGTCAGCTTGTCGTACTCGACACGGGCGGTCACGCTCATGCCGTTGGCCAGATCGACCTTGTCGCCGCTGTTGCTCACCACGTAGGTGCTGTTGGGCTTGATGGTCATCTTGTAGTACGAGCCGGCCTCAGTGGAGGTCACATCGCTGTCAATGGAAGTCACCGTGCCGGTCAGGTTGCCATAGGAATACTCCGACAGGCCGGTGATGGCGATCTTGCAGGGGTCGCCCACGTTGATGAGCGGCCGGTCGCTGACGGTCAGGGCCGCCACGATCTCCTGATCGCTGTTCTCGCTGGCCACGGTGGCCAGTGCCGAACCGGCGCTCAGCACCATGCCCACCTTATAGGGGGTGTCCATGTGGATGACGCCGGACGTGGGCGCATAGATGTAGTAATCGTTCGCACCGCTTGCCAGCGTATCCAGCTGAGCCTGAATGTTGTCGATGTTGGTCTGCACACTGGTCAGGTTGCCGGTGATGGACTGCAGCGTGGAGTAGTACAGCGCCTCGATCTCGCTCTGGTTCTGCTCCATCAGGGCCTTGATCTGCTCGTCGGAGTAGCCCGCTGCCTGATAGGGCGAAGCGTCAAAGGCCTTCTGCTGCACCTGGCTCTTGTAGCTCTCATACTGGTAATAGTAGGGCTGGTCGTCCAGGTCGGTCTCGCTGAAATAGTTCGTGTCGTCCTGAATGGACTTCAGCAGCTTTTCGTACTGCGCCTTCTGCTTCTGATAGATCTCCAGCTGGCTCTTGTAGCTGTCCTGCTGCATGTCGATGTCGGTGCTCTTGACATGGGCGATGAGGTCGCCCTCGTTGACATAGCTGCCCTCCGAGATGTTGAGCTCAGTGATGGAGCCGGAGTAGCTGGACATGATATAGGTCTTGTTGCTTGCCTGCACCGTGCCGGTCGACTGGCTGACGTAGGTGCGGTAATTCTGGGTGCTCCAGATGGTCAGGAAGACCAGCAGGCCCGCCACCAGAAGGATCATCGCGTAGCCAAATGGCGGCACACGCTTTTCCATCATGATGCGGCGATCCTGCAGGTCGGAAAGGTTCTGAATGGTCGTCATAATCACTTGGTCTCCATAAAGACGTCGAGCACACCGTTGTCGTCGTCCTGATTGACATAGACGGTGTACGAATCGCCGGTCGTCTCGATCTCATGCTCGAACGCATAGATATCCAGTTTCTGGCTGGCGAGGTTGCTGTAGCTCATGGGGCCGGTGTAGTGGGCATACAGGCAGTTGCGCACCCGCAGCAGAGCGTCCATCTGGTAGCCGGGGTCCAACCGGGGGATCAGCTGGTTGACCTGCTGCATGAAGTAGATCTCCGCCGTGGGGTTGGGGCCCTTGCGCATCTTCACGCACTGCACGATGGGGCCCACCGGCATGGCGTCATGACTGCGGATAAAGTTCTGCATCTGGGTCAGCACAATGGCCAGATTGCCCATATCCTCAACTTCCACCTTGCGCGACAGCACATTGGTCAGCTTCAGGGTCTTGTGTTCTGCAACTTGAATTTCTCTCATGGTATCGTCCACCTGTTTCTTTAGATTTTGCAATAGGTCATCGTCTATGGAAAATAAATTGGGGCCTCATTTTTGCCGGAAGGTCTGCCGTTGTACCACATGACACGTTTCCGTTTTGTTTCTTATTTTCCACACACGATCACCTATTACACCCCTCCGGTGCCGCAGACAGACTGTCTGCATCCACGCTTTTCAAGGGGATATAATAAGTGACATTATAAAAATAAGGTGTGCCAGAAGGCTTACGCCTCCTGGCACACCATTACGAGGCATTATCATCAGCCCCGCCTACAACATAGGGCGGTGCGAATGAAACACTCAAGCTATTTAGTTAACCTAAATTAGCCCCAAACCTGGATGGTACCATCCGAATTGATCTTGTACTTGTTGTTCCACTTCTTGTCAGCAGCCTTGAACAGGGTGACATCGCCAGCCTTGTTAGCAACGGTAGCGTTGCCCAGGTTGTAGATAGCAGCAACGTTGCCCAGAACCTTAGCGAAGGTCTCACCGGCCTGGCCGTTCTTAGCAACGAAGGTGCCCTTCAGGCTCTCGCCCAGGCCCTTCCAAGAAGCGCCCTCAGAGAAGACATAGCCAAAAGTGCCGTGGACGAAATTGTCAACAAAAGCATTGCCCACCAGGGTAACAATGTTGGTGTTGAAGGTCTTGACGTTAGCAGCGGTCCAGATCGGAGCGGTAACAGCGCCGATAGCCTCGATCACGCCACCACCAACAACATAGGTCATCTCGTTCTCTGCGATAACAGAGTAGTTTGCAGGCATCATCATAATGAATTACTCCCTTCAAATGATTGAATCGAATTTAGGACTTCTTCAGGCTGCGCAACCATCCAAAGCCATTTTTATGTAATCGAGTGCGCACTCGATTGCAACTTAATAAGTGATTGCCTCACCGCCGTCATCGTCTTCCTCGACCACTGCGGCGTGGGCAACGGGTTTCGGCTCTTCCTTCTTGCGGCGGAAGATGCCCTGCTGCAAATTCCAAAGCTCGTAATACTTGCCCTGTTTTGCCAGCAGTTCATCGTGTGTGCCGCGCTCCACGATCTCGCCGTGATCCATGACGAGAATCTGGTCGCAGTCACGAACGGTGGACAGGCGGTGTGCCACGATGAGCATCGACTTGTCAGCCAGTTGGTTGTAGATCATATCAAAAATGGTATTTTCTGTGCCAAAGTCCAGGCTGCTGGTCGATTCGTCCAGAATGTAGAGGTTCGAGTCCTTCAGGAAGGCACGAGCCAGAGCAATGCGCTGCTTCTCACCACCGGACAGGCCGTTGCCGGCTTCTTCCAGATAGGTGTTGTACTGCAGCGGCAGCTTGCGGATGAACTCATGTGCATCTGCCTTCTTGGCGGCGTCCTTGACCTGCTCAAGGGTAGCTTCCGGACGCGAGATCCGGATATTCTCAAACAGAGTCTTGCTGAACAGCTCGACATTCTGCGGGACGTAAGAGATTGCACGGCGCACCGATGCGTTGGTATACTCATTGAGGTTGATACCGTTCACATCAATTTCGCCGCTCTCCGGCTCATAATACTTGAGCAGGAGTTTGGTGATGGTCGATTTGCCGCTGCCGCTGCTGCCGACCAGTGCCACCTTCTGCCCCTGCGGGATAGTGAAGGAGATGTGATTCAGCGCGGGGCTGCGGTTGCCATATCGGAACGTGACATCTTTGAATTCGATGTCGCCTTCGATCTGTTCCATCTCGGTGTGTTCTTCATCTTCGGCCTGTTCCAATTCGTAATCCATGATCTCGGTCAGGCGCTTCATGGAGATATCGGCTTCCTGAATCGACATCTGCATCGAGATCAGGTCGCTCACCGGAGAAGTAAAGTAACCGGACAGCGTGGTGAACGCCATATAGCCGCCCAGTGTCAGCTCGCCGTTCAACACCTGCATGATGCCCACATAGGTGGTCACCATATTCAGCAGGGTGGAGATCACCATCGACACCAGAGACTGGCCGGTGCTGATCTTGCTGGACCGGAGGCTGATCTTCAGGCTCTTGATGTACTCACGCTCCAGAGCTTCCAGCTCGCGGTCTTCGCAGGCATTGCACTTGATGGTCTCAATGCCGCGCAAGCTCTCGATCATCTGGCTGTTCAGCATTGCGGACTGCTGCATCGTCTCTTCATTGATCCGCTTGTACGGCTGCTTGAAGATGATGACGAGGAGCAGGCTCAGCGCGGTGCTGAACAGGGTGAGCGAGAACAGCGAGGAGTTCATCCGGAACAGCACGATGCCAACGCCTACGGCCATCACCACGTCCATCACGATGGTCATCGCGATGTTGGTCAGGACCGATTTGATGGTGCTTGCATCGGAGTAACGGGTGGTGATCTCACCGGTCTTCCGCGTTGCGAAGAACTTCATCGGCAGTTTGTACACATGCTCGAAGTAGCCCAGCATCAGCGGAATGTCGATCCGGATGGACAGGAAGATCAAGATCCACTCGCGAACCGTGCTGAGCAGGTTGCTCGTGAGGTTGACCACGCTGAACACAAGGATCAGGGTGATGAGTAAGTTCTTCAACCCATACGGAAGCACTTCATCCATCAGTGCTTTGTTGAACACTGTGGAGACGATGCCGATGACCGTAAGGATCACCGAACAGAGGATAGCATAAATAAAAAGTTTTTTCTGGGGCCAGAGCAGGTCGATATACCGCTTGAGCATGTGGTACTTGCCGGTGCTCTTATCCCCCTTGGCGTTTGCATCGGTGCTGGTGCCGTTGATGCTGGTGCCAGCTTTCTTTGCCTTGCCGCCCTTGAACTCCGATGTGGGGTTCATCAGCAGCAGAACGCCAGTGAAGTTTTTATAGAAGTCGTCCAGGCTGATCTTTTCGAGGTCCTTGGCAGGGTCACCGATGACGACGTAATCCTTGCACTTGTACTTCTTGGAAGCGTCAGCCTTTTTTTCTTCTTCCTTCAACACATGCTTGCGGCGGGCATCATCGTCCTTGATCGTGGTCTTCTTGAAGATGACCACGAAGTGGGTCAAGCCCTGGTCGGTGATGACCTGCGCAATGCAGGGAAGTGTGAAATCACTCAGAAAATTCTCGCGGTCCACTCGGACAGCGGCCGTGTTGAAGCCAAGCTCATTGGCGGCTTTCTGCAGGCCCACGAGGTTCGTGCCCTTCATGTCGGTTCCCATCATATCGCGTAAGCGGGTGATGGTGATTTCCTTTTTGTAATGGAGGCACACCATTGCGAGACTGGCAGCTGCACAGTCGGTCGTGTCGTGCTGCCGCACATAGGTATAACGCATAGATGTTTCCTTTACAAGAGACCGACAACCTTCGGAAACGATCTCTTCTCTGTGTTCTAATATTCAAAACTGCCTTCCATATTCTAGCACATTGTGCGGAAATGTACAAGTAAGACTTTGTACGTATCACACAGACAGCAGACAGGATGCAGATTTTGATGCAGGAGAAAAGGTTCTGTCACGCTCCATCAAAAGCAGCGCATAGCCCTCTGCTTTGCCCTGCCCTGCGGAGAACCAAGGCAAAGCAGAGGCCAAGCTGCTATCAAAAAGAAGGGAGCGCCTACCCTTTGATCTACCAAACGCTTTAGGAAACTTCCTAAAGCTTAGATGCAGTATACCACAATCTGACAGCTTCTTCAAGAGGACATTTTTTAAGAAACCGTTAATTTTGAAGAAAGTGTGAAAAATGTCACAAAATAGTTACAGCCCGCATCTATGAAAAAGGCGGCAGGTGTGATCCCCGCCGCCGATTTGTTGGCGCCTCTTGCCTGACTCGAACAGGCGACACCCTGATTAACAGTCAGGTGCTCTAACCGACTGAGCTAAAGAGGCATATATCCAGAGCTTTACAGCGGTAAAAGCTGCTGCGAGTAGGATTATACCTCTTTTGCCTATATTTTGCAAGTCTTTTTCGAAAATTTATGAAAAAAGCTTTCAAGCGGGGGGGGTGCGCCTCGCAGGAGGTGGACGCAGGGTGTCCCTCTTTGAAAACAGTCTGTCGAGCGCAGCGATGCCTGAGCGCTCATCCAAAGTCCACCTCCCCCGTTTCCTGCAAATTTTTCGTTCTCCTCCTGCTATAATCTCCCAAAAGGGGGCGGGGCTTATCCGGGCCGTGATCTATCTCGATGTTCTTCTGCTGGTCAACTTTCTCACGACCGCGCTCTTTCTGCTGGCGGCGGGGCTGTTGTGCGGCGTGAGCACGTCGGGCGGGCGGGTCGTAGGCGGGGCGCTGGCAGGGGCGGCAGCCTCCCTCATTCTGCTGGCCCCTGCCCTGCCGTGGCCGGTGTCAGTCGGGTATCAGCTGGCCTCCGGGGCCGGCATCGTCCTGCTTGGCTATGGTTTTCCGGGCGGGCGGTGTTTTCTGCGGCTTCTGGCATGGTTTGCAGCCCTTCACTTCGCGCTGACGGGAGCCGTGCTCCTGCCCGGCGCACAGGCCAACAATTTCAGCGTCTACCTTCCCCTCTCGCCGGGGCTGCTGCTGGCCTGTGCCGGGGGCGTGTATCTGGCTGTGCAGGGCATCCTGCGGTTTCTGGGCCGGAACGGCGGGCAGACGTTTCCCGTCACTCTGCAAATTGGCAGCGCATCCCTCCCGCTCCGGGCCTTCTGCGACACCGGTTTCTCGGTGCAGGAACCGCTTTCAGGCCGGGAGGTCGTACTCGTACGCTTTGCCGCCGTGCAGAACGCCCTGCCCGGCCCGCTGCGCACCTACTTATCTGCTTACTTCGCGGCCCCTTCCACCCTGCCGCCGCCCGAACTCGGCCTGCGGTTCGTCCCCTGCACCACGGTGTCCGGGCACTGCATTCTTCCCGCCGTCCCGGCTGTACTGGCTTCGGCTCCGGCTCAACCGCTCTATGCAGCCTTCTGTGACCTTCCGCCCCCGCCGGGCGGCTGGGAGCTGTTGCTCTCGCCAGCCATTGTGCCCGATGCTGCGTTCCGATGAGCCGTTGAACCTCTCAGTCTCGCTCTCATTGGCAGCACCCAAGAATCCCGCCCACAAAAAGGAGGCTTTTCGTTGAATCACCTGTTATCGTTTTTCCGTCGGCTGTACGTCCTGTTCGTCTGCCCCGGCGCTGCCCACTATGTCTCCGGGGTGCCCAGCCTGCCGCCGCCCCTGACGCCGGAGCAGGAAAAAGCCCTGCTCGCCCGGATGATGGCGGGCGACCGTGCCGCGCGGGATGACCTCATCACCCACAACCTGCGGCTGGTGGTCTACCTTGCCAAAAAGTACGAGAACACCGGCGTCCCTGCCGAGGACATGATCTCCATCGGCACCATCGGGCTGATCAAAGCGGTCAATACCTTCACGCCGGAACGGAACATCAAACTTGCCACCTACGCAAGCCGCTGCATCGGCAACGAGATCCTGATGTATCTGCGCAAAAGCTCCAACCGCCGCCAGGAGGCCAGCATCGACGAACCTTTGAACGTGGACGGCGACGGCAACGAACTGCTTCTCTCCGACATCCTCGGCAGCGACGAGGATCTGGTCAGCCAGCGGCTCGAACAGAGCGCCGAGCGGGCCACCCTCCGGCAGTCGGTGGCCCTGCTCTCCCCGCGGGAGCGCCAGATCATGGAACTGCGCTTCGGGCTGCTGGACGGCGTCGAGCGTACCCAGAAAGAGGCCGCCGACGCCCTCGGCATCAGCCAGAGCTACATCTCCCGCCTCGAAAAGCGCATCATCCGGGAATTGAAAAAGAAGCTGGAGGACTGAGCGGGCAAAAATTCCCACGCATGATTCCCCTGCCCACGCCCCATACTTCCGGTAACGTCAAAACGAAACCGGAGGGGCGCGGATGTACAACAAAGTCGAGCTCTGCGGGATGGATACGGCACAGCTGCCTGTCCTGACCGAAGCACAGAAGCGGGAGCTGCTGACGCGGGCCCATGCGGGCGACGCCGCCGCCCGCCAACAGATGATCGAGGGCAACCTGCGGCTGGTGCTCAGCGTGGTGCAGCGGTTCGCCCAGCGAGGCGAGAATCTCGACGACCTGTTTCAGGTAGGCTGCATCGGGCTGATCAAAGCCATTGACAACTTTGATCCGGCCCAGAACGTGCGGTTCTCCACCTACGGCGTCCCGATGATCATCGGCGAGATCCGCCGCTTTCTGCGGGACAACAACGCCCTGCGGGTCAGCCGGTCGCTGCGGGATACGGCCTATAAAGCCATGCAGGCGCGGGAGAGGCTGGAAAAGCAGCTGGGCCGGGAGCCTACGGTGAACGAGATCGCGCAGCAGGCGGGCCTGTCCCGCCGGGAGGTGACGGCGGCGCTGGAGTCGGTGGTGGAACCGCTCAGCCTTGAGGAGCCGCTCTATACCGACGGCGGCGACGCCATGTATGTCATCGACCAGGTGCGTGACCCCGACGGCGAGGACAGCTGGATCAGCGGCCTGCAGTTCCGGGAGACCGTCGCATCCCTGACCCCGCGCGAAAAGCGGATCATGGAGCTGCGCTACCTCAAGGGCGAAACGCAGATGGAGGTGGCGCGGGAGATCGGCATCAGCCAGGCGCAGGTCAGCCGGCTCGAAAAGGCCGCGCTGGAACAATTCCGCAGCAAATAGCAGCAAAAGCGGCGCACCCTTATATAACCTATATATAAGGATGCGCCGCCGCTCTTATTTTTTGCCGTATTTCCGGCGGGTGGCCGCCCCGCCCCGCAGATGCCGCTCGGCCTTGTTCCGGGCCAGCACTGCCTGCACCCGCTGGAACAAGTCGGGGTCCACCCGCCGCAGCCGGGACGAAACGTCCTTGTGCACGGTGGATTTGCTGCACCCGAACGCCCGCGCTGCGGCCCGCACCGTTGCGCTGTTTTTTGCGATGTACTCCCCCAGCAGTGCGGCCCGCTGTTCCGGTTCCACTTTCATGCCCTGTCCCCTCCTCCGCAAGACTCCTTGGTAAAAAATATGAGGCAGAGGGGCGCAATATGCCCGCCGGGGCTTGACTTTTGGCGTTGGACGACTATACTGGGAGACGGACATGAAAACAGGGGCGCCGAAAGGCTGAGATCCGCACACTGCGGAGTACCCTTGAACCTGATCCGGGTAATGCCGGCGTAGGTAGTTTGCGGAATGTTTCCATCTTTCACAAACGAAGCCTCTACGCCTGCTGATCGCAGGCGTATTTTGTTTTTGTGTACTATATTTTTAGAGGAGCGAATCCAAAATGTCGAATTCCTATTCCAAGACCCGCATTCTGGTGGAGTGCGCCCTGATGATCGCCATCGGCACCGTGCTGTCGAACATCAAGATCTTCACCATGCCCAACGGCGGCAGCGTCACCCTGCTGAGCATGCTGCCCTTTGTGCTGGTGTCCTTCCGCCATGGCGTCAAGTGGGGCCTGTTCACCGGCCTGGTCAACGGCTGCCTGCAAATGCTGCTGGGCTTCTGGGCACCCCCGACGCCCACCTTCCTGTACTTCCTGGGCGAAGTCCTGCTGGACTACCTCATCGCCTTTATGGCGCTGGGCACGGCTGAGCTGTTTGCCCGCCCCTTCAAGAACCGGATGGTCGGCGTGGCTTTCGGCACCTTTATGGCCGGTGTGCTGCGCTTCCTGTGCAGCTTCCTCTCCGGTGTGCTCGTCTGGGGCAACCTGAACGAAGGCCTGAGCGCTTGGACCTACAGCCTGGTCTACAACGCCAGCTACATGCTGCCGGAGACCCTGCTCACCGTGGTGGCCGCTGTGCTGCTCATCAAGGTGGCCCCGCAGATCTTCGACCGCCAGTACACCAAAGCCTGATTTTTCACGCACCATCGCGCCCCGGCAGGTTCACCGCCCGCCGGGGCGCTTTTCTCTGCAAAAACTTCGCAGGAAATTCGAAAAAAGTGTTGACAACGTCCCTTCCTGCTGGTATAATAACTCACGTCGCAAGACACGAAACCAAACATGTGGGGGATTAGCTCAGCTGGGAGAGCGCTTGCATGGCATGCAAGAGGTCAGCGGTTCGATCCCGCTATTCTCCACCAAAAAAGCACTGTACTTCGTAGGAAGTATGGTGCTTTTCTTTTTGCTGAAGCCGATTTTTGGGGGCTGCATTGCTTCGCCTGCACCGTTTTCAGGCTTTTGCAGGCGGTTCCTATACAACCCCCAACTTTTGACTTTACACCATTTTCAAAAAGGAATGTTTTCCGCCCGTTTTTTCAGCAGGCTGCTGCATCATCCCCTTCAATGTACGGCGTAAGGTCGAAGTTGAAGGTAATGTTGAGCTGATACCCACGATAAACATCTACCCTGCGGATAAGCTGATTGACGATCATTTTCTTTGCTTCAAAACTGGCACTGTCGTAGAGATCAGAAAAAGAAATCAGTTCTTCGTACAGTTTTGATACGTTGTCCATCCGTTCGGCAGTTTTTTCCGTTTCTCCATGCAGAGTTCCTGCTCTGCCATGATGGATTCATCCGTGGGGTCATAGACTTGTTGGCTGTGGATCGCATTTTTTATCGGCATGGTTCTACTCTCCTTATTTATAAGGAATCCTTCTCATTTTCAGTAGATTCTTCCAGATTCTTTCGGTACTGTGCCGGACTGACACCATACTCTTTCTTGAATACCCGGCTAAAATAGAGTGGGTTATCATATCCTACGATCTCTGCAATTTCTCCAATATTGTATTCGGTGTTCTCCAATAAGCTCTGGGCATTTACCATCCGAAGGGACAGGATGTATTGCGCAGGGCTTATTTTCATGTACTGCTTAAAATTACGGATAAACCAGTTCGTACTGATATGCAGCGATTCTGCGTAATCGTCCACACTGACCTTTGTATTATAATTCTCGTTAAAGTAGGCAACGGCAGCTTCGATTTCTTCGGGGATGCTCGTAGTTGTTTTCTCGCTTTCCTGCTGTTGCCTGCTTACTAAAAGCAGAAGGATGTTGAAGAGAGAAGCAATATAGTCTTCATAGCCATATTCACATTGTTGCAGTTCCCGGATGATCTTTCGGAACAGCATTTTGTAATCCGGCAGTGTGCCGCTGTAAAAAACGTGCTTGTCCAATGGTATTCCGTGATAGTTCAGGATGTTTTTGACATCGTATCCTGTAAAGTGAATCCAGAACACCTCTGGATGATCTTCTACATAGTAGACATACTTCTGGATTTCTTTCGGCTGATAAAGCACCATGTGTCCAGAAGTCACCACTTCCTCAACACCATCGAACCAGAAGTGTGCTTTACCAGATGCCACATAGAGGATTTGATAGTCTCTGCGACCCTTTGCCCAAAAAGTAGGTAGCTTAGGGCGTTTTTTCAAGCGATAAGTGCCGCAGCTGCCTACGACCAGCGGCTTTGAGTAGTCTTTGAAATCCAAACGGGAGTTGTTCAAATATCCTGAGTTGAAATACATCCCTGCGTCCTCCTCATCTTCAGAGATTTTACAGTGATTTGGGAAATGTTCTATCAAAAAATTACAAACTCTTTGATTTTGTGCATATTCTGTTCCATCTTGTCTATATCTTTTCGTTCCATTAGATTCTATAATATTTTCAGACGGAACGCAAGAGATTTGGGTAACTTGCGTAATGAGAATTCCAGTCTGAAGTGCGCAGCAGATTGGTCACGCCCACACAAAACAAGCAAGATGGGAGAAAGCACAATGACCGAGAAACGTTATCTAAAGTGGTATAATAAAGTCGGCTATGGTTCAGGCGATATTGCAGGCAACGTGGTGTATGCATTCCTGTCCTCCTTCGTCATGATCTATCTGACCAACACCGTTGGCCTGAACCCCGGTATTGTCGGCACTCTGATTGCAGTTTCCAAACTGCTGGACGGTGTGACGGACATTTTCTTTGGTTCTTTGATTGACAAAACGCATTCTAAGATGGGCAAAGCCCGTCCTTGGATGCTGTACGGCTACATTGGCTGTGCCATTACGCTGGTGGCAATTTTCGCCATCCCGACCAATCTGGGACAGTTTGCACAGTACGCATGGTTCCTGATTGCATATACTCTGCTGAACGCTGTATTCTACACTGCCAACAACATTGCTTACTCTGCACTGACTGCTCTCATCACAAAGAACAGCGCCGAACAGGTCGAGATGGGTTCTTGGCGTTTCATGTTCGCCTTTGCCACCAGCCTGCTCATCCAGTCCATCACGCTGGGTGCTGTTACGGCATTGGGCGGTGGTGCTGCCGGTTGGCGCACTGTTGCAATCATCTACGCCATCATCGGTCTGCTTGTCAACACCCTCTCCGTTTTCTCCGTGAAGGAACTGCCGGAAGGCGAATTGGTGGATACCACCGACAAAAAGGAAATCGAGCAGGACGAAAAGTACAATCTGGTTCAGGCTGCAAAGCTGCTTGCTGGTAACAAATATTATATGATGATTTGCGTCACCTACATTTTGCAGCAGATCTACGGTGCCATGATCAGCATGGGCACCTACTATGCAACCTACATCCTTGGCAACCAGAATCTGTTCGGTGTATTCTCTTGGGCAATCAACATTCCTCTGATCATCGCACTGGTGTTCACCCCGACCTTGGTTGCAAAGTGGAATGGAATGTATAAGCTGAATGTAATGAGCTATACTCTGGCAACGATTTCTCGTGCACTGGTTGCTGTAGCTGGTTACATGGGCAGCGGCAATGTGACCTTGATGCTGCTCTTTACTGCAATCGCAGCTCTTGGTCAGGGTCCTTGGCAGGGCGATATGAACGCTGCGATTGCTGCTTGCTCTGAATATACTTGGCTGACGAAGCATAAGCGCGTGGATGGCACGATGTACTCCTGCACTTCTCTCGGTGTGAAGCTGGGCGGCGGTCTGGGTACTGCCATCACCGGCTGGCTGCTGGCAGCAAGCCATTTCGATAGTGCGCTGGCTGTCCAGCCCGAATCCTGCATCTCGATGCTGAAGATCATGTATCTTGTGATTCCGTTTGCTCTGGATGCCATCATCACCTTCATTCTCTCTCGTATGAAGGTCGAAGAAGCAAATGAAAAGCTGCGTGCAGCAGTCTGATAACAAGCCATTATCATTTCTCCTTCATCTGCTGTTCCCCGGAGGAATCCAGCGATTCCTCCGGGGAGGCTGGAGAAATACTATAAAATTATAACAGGTAAATGAGGAAATACTATGGCTGCATTTGATTTTGCAAAAGTAAAAGACCCCACCTTTTTCAAGGAAAACGTGCTGAATGCTCATGCAAGTTTCCGTACTTACGCTTCCCGCGAAGAATATCGGACAGGCTCCTCTTCTTTGGCGCTGAAGCTGGACGGCATCTGGAAATTCGCCTACGCAAAGAACTACACCAGTGCCATCCCCGGCTTTGAAAAGACAGATTACGATTGCAGCGGCTGGGATGACATTCATGTTCCGGCACACATCCAGATGGAGGGCTACGACATTCCCCAGTACGCGAATGTTCAGTATCCGTGGGATGGCCGTGAAGAAGTACAGCCGGGTGAGATCCCGCAGCGGTTCAATCCGGTGGCAAGCTATGTAAAATACTTCGAGCTGCCGGAATCCATGCAGGGCAAGCCCGTCCACATTGAGTTCGAGGGTGTGGAAAGCGGCATGGCTCTTTGGCTGAACGGGTCTTATGTGGGTTACACCGAGGACAGCTTCTCCGCACACGCATTCGATCTGACTCCCTATCTCCAGCCGGGCGTGAACAAACTTGCTGTGCAGGTGTTCAAGTGGACTTCCTCCAGCTGGTGCGAAGATCAGGACTTCTTCCGCTTCTCCGGCATCTTCCGCAGCGTGTGGCTGTACGCCATCCCCACCGTGCATCTGGAAGATATATCCGTCAAAACGCTGTTTGCCGGGGATGATTTTACGCATTCCACGCTGGAAGTTGCATTGCAGGTGGAGGGCAAGGGCGCAGCCCGTCTGACCCTGCGCCGCAGTGAACTGGAAGTGTTCTCCGAAAAAATCGCACTGAACGGCGGCTCTGCATTGTTCAGCCATGCGGTGGAGAACCCCTACCTGTGGAGTGCAGAGGACCCGGCTCTGTATGAACTGGAAATTGAGCTGCTGGACGATGCAGGCCATCTGGTAGAGGTGACTGGGCAGAAAGTCGGTTTCCGCAAGTTTGAGTTGAAGAACAATCGGATGCTGCTCAACGGCAAGCGCATCGTGTTCAAGGGTGCCAACCGTCATGAGTTCAGCTCCATTACGGGTCGTGCTGTGGGCGTACACACCCATGAGGAACTGCTTCGGGATATCATCACCATGAAGCAGAACAACATCAATGCCATCCGTACCAGCCATTACCAGAATCAGGATGCACTGTACGACCTGTGCGACGAGTATGGTCTGTATCTGATCGCAGAGAACAATCTGGAATCCCATGGCACATGGGACATCCATCAGGCGGGCATTCGCGGCATCGAGGGCGTTTTGCCCAATGATAAGCCGGAGTGGAAAGCTGTCTTGTTTGATCGCATGAATTCCACTTACCAGCGTGACAAAAATCATCCTGCTGTTCTGATCTGGTCTCTGGGCAACGAATCGTTTGGTGGTGAGACCCTGCTCCAGATGGCAGAGATGGTCCGCCGCTTTGATGACACCCGTCTGGTGCATTACGAAGGTGTGGTCAATGATCCCCGCTTCCTCGAAACCACCGATATCGAGAGCCATATGTACAGCACGGTCAAGGACATTAAAGAGTATCTGGCACAGGGCGATAAGCGGCCTTATATCGAGTGCGAATATTCTCATGCTATGGGCAACTCCAACGGTGCTTTGCACAAGTACACGGAGCTTGCCGACCAGAAGGACTGCGGCTATCAGGGCGGCTTTATCTGGGATTACATCGACCAGTCCATCGGGAAAAAAGACCGCTACGGCAAGTGGTTCCAAGCCTACGGCGGCGACTTCGGTGAGCGTCCTACCGACTATAATTTCAGCGGAAACGGCATTGCCTACGGTGGTGATCGTGCTCCTTCTCCCAAGATGCAGGAGGTCAAGTTCTGCTATCAGAACATCGCCATTTCCATCGACAACTCTGGCTTCGAAGTCTGGAATAAGAACCTGTTCACCTCTACGGATGCTTTCGACTGCGTTGCACTGCTGCATCGTGATGGAAAGTTGTATCAGCAACAGGAACTGACCAATATTGATGTTGCTCCCGAAGAGCGTTCCAGCTTCCCGCTTCCGTTTATGGTTCCTGCGCTCCCCGGTGAATATGCAGTGACCATCAGCTTCCGTTTGAAGGAGGACACCAGCTGGGCAAAGAAAGGTCATGAAGTCGCCTTTGGACAGGGTGTGATCGCTGTGGTCCGTTCCATTCCCAGCAAGAAGGTCACGCCGTTTACCGTTACGCACGGTACACACAACATCGGTGTCCGTGGTGAGAATTTCGATGTTTTGTTCTCCGATCTGAACGGCGGTCTGACTTCCTACCGCTATGCCGGCAAGGAGATGATTCAGGAGATTCCCCGTCCCAACTTCTGGCGTGCTCCCACCGACAACGACTGCGGCAACAACATGGGCGGCGTTCGCGGTCAGTGGAAGCTGGCAAGTCTGTACGCTACCGTCAAGGGCATCGGCAAGGAGATCCCGTCTGTTCATGGCGGCACCATCCTCCAGAACCCCACCTGCGAGGTGGAAGCCGACAGCGTGGTCGTGACCTATCTCTACAACCTCCAGACCAGCCCCGCAGCAGAGTGCAGCCTGCAGTACCGTGTGTTCGGTGATGGCCGCATCCAGACTACCCTGCACTATGACCCGGTGGAAGGACTTGCAGCAATGCCGGAGTTCGGCGTACTGTTCAAGATCGACGCTGACTACGACACGGTGGAGTGGTACGGAAACGGCCCTGCGGAGACCTACTGGGATCGTCAGCATGGTGCAAAGCTGGGCATTTACCAGAACAAGGTCGCAGACAACATGGCACAGTACCTTGTGCCGCAGGAGTGTGGTGCAAAGACCGCTGTGCGCTGGGCAAAGGTAGTGGACCGCAAGGGTCGCGGGCTGCTGTTTACCGCAGATGCCGCAAAGCCCATGTTCTTCTCTGCGCTGCCCTACACTCCCCATGAAATGGAGAGTGCCAAGCATCCCTACGAGCTGCCCCCGGTCCATTACACGGTCATCCGTGCTATGGGCGAGCAGATGGGCGTTGGCGGCGATGACAGCTGGGGTGCCAATGTCCACCCGGAGTATATTCCTGATGTGACCAAGCCTGTGGAGTTCACCTTTACGTTCCGTGGCATCTGACCCTCGTTATTAAGACACCTTCGCGTTGAGATATGGACATCCCTGCATGAGATTCCTATCAAAAGCAAGGGTGTCTTTTTGGGTATCACAAAATCTCAATTCCTGACACCACTATTTATAAGTAGTGCTTCGTTCTATATAAGTAGCGTTGCTATGTCAAAATAGCGGCACTAATTAGACCAGATAAAATCTTTGGCATTGTGGTCAAAATTGTGGTCAAAACCAAATGAGGCCAGCCTATAAACAAAAAAATCCAACGATTTCTAACGTGAAATCGTTGGATTTATGGTCCGAGTGGCGAGAATCGAACTCACGGCCTCTTGAACCCCATTGTGCTTCTC
>OBJG01000299.1_pt1 | contig 57590 bp, 42 predicted proteins | sample 1517941 | NCBI WGS metagenome assembly OBJG01 (sample SAMN04571712, study PRJEB22368) | human gut metagenome | biome: human gut; material: stool | host: Homo sapiens | place: Luxembourg | collected 2012-09-21
GAATGTACAGAAATACAACCGACCCGACCAAATATCTCGGCTATTACCGCTGCAAACTAAATTGCAAACAGCAGGCGGAAGCAGCTGCTCTGACCGGCGATTTAACCGAAGATCCTTATTTTCGGCAGTTAACGGCCTCGGCCACCAAAGGTTATTATCGTAAAGATTCTGCCGGGAACTACCATTTATATTTGACCGGGGATCTGGATGTTATGAGCTATACAGGTTCCCAACAGAAGAATTCAGACAATAATTCCTGGACTCAAGGTAAAGGCGCTTTCAGCAGTTACAGCTATGCACATACTTATTCGTCCATCAATGGCGTTATGGCTTTATATGATATCGACAGCAGTAAGTTTGATGCCTGTGACGATGACAGAAGTGACAAAAGCAAACGTCCGACGCTTATTCTTGATCAATACAAACTGGAATCGAACCCGATCAAATATCTGGATGTCGATTTGTCGGATATCAACGTTCAGTTCTATGCTTCACAGCCGGATTCAAACAGTTCGTACGGCGAGGTCTATTTGCTTTCCAAATCACATAAGTGGAAAAATGTCAAACTGTCGGTGAAAGTCCCAAGCCATAACTGTACGATTGCGAAGTATCATGGCAATTATGTTCCGAGATCATGCGGAGACAGTTATGACGGAACATATTACATGACAAGACAACATAACGGAGGATGCCAGTGGTACGGAAGCTATTTTGATATAACCGGCGGTAAAAATACGACCATAACTTTTACCGGGGATATTGATTTTGACTTTTCCAGCTGGGTTGTTGATGACGGTAGTCGTAAAGATCCTTATACGGGCGAGACACAGGAAACGCCTGAATTTTCAATGCGTCCGAGCTCGCAGGGAACAAAAATTATATTTGACAATGCCGTAATTTCAAAGAGCGGCGGAGATGCCATGGATTGGGACGGTGCCAGCGGGGCGACCATGATTTTCAAAAACTCTTACGGATATATGGGAAATGTGTGGAGCCATTGGAATGTCGGTATTTACAATGTCCCGTCCGGCCAAACGCTGAATTTTAACCTGGTTAAAATTACCGGTTGGGAAAACGGAGATACCAACACCAGTCTCGGCGGTTCATATTCGACTATATACAGCAAAAAATGCTACGGTTTTTACCTGAGAAGCGGTACCGTTACCATCAACAATTCGTTCCGTATAAACGGAGGCAACTCCAAGGTTTATGTCGGAGGGAAATTAACCTCCGGTCGGCCGTTGGTATTGGCCGGTGCCAACAACCATGAAATTTGTGTAGCCTATGGCGGAACATTCATCGGTAACAACTATAATTCAAGTTACAAAAGGACAGTTTCCGGTCAGGAAATTTATTACGGAAGAAAAGGTAACACCTGTATTCCTTATTGGACCGGAGATTATTCGGTGAATAAAGGCTATGCCATCGGATGTGCCCAGGATTACTGGATGCAGGGACGCGCTTCCACTCCCAGTAGCAGCTACAGTGTTTCTGGTTCATGGTATAGTTGGTGTGAAAAAAATAATAATGAGGCAACTATGTACCCGTGTTCTATGAACAAAAGCGGCTACAATGGATGGCTTTCTGATTGTGTCGCATGCAGCAGTGGCGGCATGGGTTATAACCAATAACCTTTGATCCCCGCCCGTTGTCCGTTCCGGTGGACAATAAAATCCCCTTTAGGGCGGGGCCCTTCTTCGGGATTTAGGAAAAAAGACGCGGGGAGACGTCTTTTTCCCTTCCGTCCCGGCCGGAGGAGGAAATATAAAAAGTTTACTCGAATTATTATCGGACAACTATTATCTTTCTATTATTCAATGAGAGCATCCGAAACGGAAGTTATGGCTTCACGGCATCCGTTTAGCGTTCTGCCGGATGAGAAAGGTTCGGATAATAATCCGGTGAAAAGAAGAAAAAACGGTAAAAACCATGTTCAACTTTTTAAAACCTTTTTATTTATGAAAACAAACAAATTTTGGTTTGTCATGGCAGCAGCTGCCATGCTTGCCGGTACAACGATGATGACTTCCTGCGAAAAGGAAGAAGAGATTTCCAAGCGCGAAGTCATCGAAAGCGAAGTTCTTGACGAAGGCGTTGCCCAGGAGGTAACGGAAGAAGTCGGAACCGAAGGCACTCAACTGAGCTATGAATCCTGGATTGTGGTCAGGGGACAAACCCGCGCCGCTTTCCAAAACAAAGTTTCGGTCACTCTCAACAACAGGCTCAATAACGTCAGCCGCGAGATTGAAGTGGAAAGCTGGGAAACCGGCGAAGCGGAAATCTCGTACGGTTACAAGGCCGGGGACAGTCGCAAGAACGGCGACTACGTTACGGTCACGGATTCGATTATGGTCTGTACGGTCAGTTATCCCGGCTTCTCGTTTGATTACGAGCTTCTCTATCAGGTTGCCGTTTATGACGACCATGTTACCCGTCAGGTGATGCCGTATCACAAATACGAGAACATTGTCGACAACGGTTGTGAACTGAGCGAACTTGAAGACGCTTCCGAGAACGGCGTAACCTACAAACGGCAAAAGTGCGTCCACTCGCTTACGGTTACGTTTAACGGCAAAGAGTACAAGGTGTCTTCCGAACTGATCCTGAAAAAGGCACAAAAAGGAGAAGACAAACTGCTTGCCGCCAAAGTGGTTGACGAAGGGATTGAGTTTGTCAAAACGGGCGACTGGTCGGGAAAAACGGTTTCCTGGATTCTGATTGAACAGACTTGGTCGGAAAGCGGAACCAAACAGGCCAGAAAGGAGGTTGTTCTTTACAACGAACAGTTGGAAAGCACCGGAGCCGTAACCGGCGTACTGGGCAAAATGCTCGGCAAAGACGATTTTGCCTATGAGGCCGAAGTCGTTGACGAAGCGAAAGAACTCGGCCGCCGCGAAGAAGACGGATTTGCCGTCGTCAAATACGGCTACGAGGCGACGGTTCGCCTGAAGGACAAAACAACCGGCGCTTCTCTTTCCTTCAGCCCTTATGAGCTGACGTATGAAACCGCCGTTTACAAGGATGAATTCGTCACTTACGAAATGCCGGCGAACCGCTTTCATGATCCGCAAACCTCGCTTGAGGTCGGCGAATGGCGGGAAGCGGACGGAATGTATGTGCTTGACGTTGAAACGCGTTTTTCGCTGATGTTCGGCGATGCAACGTATGAAACAAACGACGGCATGTCATTCTTTTATGAACCGAACATGCCGTAAAGGCCTCGTCCTGACAACAAAAAAACACCGCTTGCAATGCGGTGTTTTTTTGTTGTTGCAAAGGGGAAAACGCATCGGATGCGGGGGCTTCGGCCTATGGTTTTATATGAAAAGTTTGCTTTATTCCGTTGCCGGACAACTGATTATTAACGCTTTGAAAAAACTATATTTTTCGCTTTTTCTTCCCGTTGCAGAAAAAGGTACGATAGATAGTTATATTATTTTTCTCCGCTAACCTTTGTTTTTTCGTCTTGATTTCTGCCGCTTTTTATCGTACCTTTTTCTGCTACAGGCAAAAAAATGCCGTTTCCGTTGAATCACAACGAAAACGGCGTACTAAAACGGCAATTTTTCACATCTCTTTCAAACGGGAAATCTTATCATACATGTAACTGTACATTTCCGCCCCGAATTGCAGATTTTCCGCTTTTTTAACTAGTATTTCCAGAATCTCCGGCCGGCAACGGCGGGAAACCGCGGCAATTTTATACAAATTGTAAACGGCGGCACGAAAAATCTGTTCGTTTTTGTCTTCAAGCTGCAGTGCAATCTCCCGATAAACCGGCGTGCAGCTTTCGTCCGGGCTGCAAAAACTGTTTTCATACGCCCTTTTCTGAATATTTTTGGCCGCCTTAACGCTGATCAGCCTGCCGGCGCTCCGGTGAAACCATTTGTTTCCGGCCTCTGTCATTAAAGATGCAATTTTGTTCACCAGTTTCATTTCTTTACTCCGCACGTTGTACTGTAGCTAATATAGCGCACCGCCGGCAAAAAGCCAGACTTTTATTTTTCTCTGCCGCCGGGCGTTTCTTTTTTTTCATCCTCTTTCCCGTCGGCAAACCGTTTCCACAACTCCTCCAGTTTTTCCGTCCAACCGGTTTTGTCCCCGCAAACGCCTTTTTCCCCGTCCCAGACTCCGCTCTGCTCCCTGCAGGCAATCTCATTGCGGTTTTCGTAACGGTAATAACCGTAAAAGACGGCAGCGGCCACGGCGGCCAGCAGCAAAAATTTGATCAGGTTCTTAAACACCAGCCACAGCGCCCACAACACGGCAAGCCCGATCATAATCGCCTTGCTGCGCCAGGGATCCGCCTCCAAAACGTAAGCGCGAAATCCGTAATAAAGCATTAATGCGCCCAAAACAAGCGTTACCGGCGACGTCAGCGCCCACCGGAAAAATTTTCTCCCCCAGCCGCTCCCGTTTTTGTCTGCCATCCGTTTCTCCTTCCTGCCCGACGTACATCCATATAACTATGAGCATAATCTCCGACGGCAAATTTATCAACCGGCATTGTCTTTTTCCGAACGGAAAAACGCAACAACCGATTTGACAAAAAAAATAAAACTGATAAATTATACAAAAACTAGACTAAAGGAACCGACATGAACAAAATCACCAGATATACCCTATTGTTGTCACTGTCCTGTCTCACTTCCGTTCCGACCCGGGCGGAGGTCGTTTCAAGCGGCGACAAACTGCTGGAAATCATTAGCAACAACCAGACGGGCAGCACCGTTTCCATAGAACTCGGAAACAACATTATTCTGCCGCAAAACGTTGATGTCAACGGAAACGCCGTCGTTGACGGAACGGAGCAAAAATACAAAATCGACGGCAACGGCGGCGCCGGCTTCGTCCTCGGAAACGGCGAAAGCCTGACAATCCAAAATACGGTTTTGACCAACTTCGGCGGACAAACGGCAACCGGTCTGATTGTCGACAACGCGGCCGGCGGGAAAGTCGTTTTGAATAACGTAACCGTCGAAAGCAACAAGCTGACGCCGCTGCATACGGGGCAAACTTACATGCCCAGCGGCGCGTTCATCGCCAACAAAGGAACCATGGCCATAAACGGAACGTTCAACGACAATTTTCTGGGAACGGAAGACAGCGTACGCGGCAACGGCGGTTTTATTACCAATGACGACGGACATATCACCGAAATAACGGGCGAATTCACAAACAACACCGCCCAGCGCATGTATGACGGCGGTTCCGACATGTACGGCGGCATTCTGTGGCAGGGCGGCAGCTCGGCCCTCATCGACGAAATCGACGCCGTTTTTAAAAACAACACCGCCCGGGCCGGCAACGGTTCCGCATACGGCGGCGTTATGTACATCAATCACGGCAAAATCAACACGCTGGCCGGCACTTACGAAAACAACCAGGCTTTAAGTGACAAATCTAATGCAGCCGGCGGCGTTATCTTTAACAAAAACGAAATTTCCGTCATCCGCGCGGATTTTAACAACAATAAGGCCTTAGGCAAGGAAACCGGCAGTCAATACAGCCGCAGCACCTCCCTCGGCGGCGCCATTTATAACAACGGCACCATCGACAGAATAGAAAACAGTACGTTTACCGGCAATATTGCCAAAGCCGTAGGCGCCCAGGGCGGTGCAATATACAACTATGCCAGCTACAGCACCAGCGGCGTCATCAACGAAATCGTCAACACTTCCTTTTTCAACAATCAGGCGGAAAACACCGATTCCATCGCCTACGATCCGGCACAGGGCGGCGCCATATATCAGGGCAGCGGCACGCTGACGATCAAGGCGGAAAACGGCGGCGTTTCGGAATTTACCGGCAACACCGTCAAACAACATGACGGCACCGCCACCAGCAATGCCGTCTATATGGCCAAAGACGGAAAAAGCAGCGTCGATTCCGTCTTGAAACTGGAAGCCGCTGCTGACGGCAGCATTATTTTCAACGACGGCATCGACGGCGCGGAAGGTTATGCGATTACCGTAACCGGCGACGAAAGCGGAACCGTTGCTTTCAACAACAAAATCTCCAACGCCGCCTCCGTTACCTCGGAAAACGTCACCTTGGCGCTCGGCGTTTCGGAAAACGGTGCGGCAGACCTGGCCGGCGTTGACTTAACGATAAACAGCGGCATTCTCGACCTGCAAAACGACGCTCTGCAAACGGTAGAAGTCGGCACCTTTGCTTCAACCGCCGGCACCGGACTGAAAATCGATGCCGACCTGGCAACCGGAGAATCGGACAGAATCAACGCCCAAGCGGTTGCCGAAGGCGCCGAAATCAGCCTGAACAACATCAACATTCTGCAAGACGGCCGACAGGACATCACCGTTTTTGCCGGCGGAATTGCGCCCCGGTTTGCCAACCTGGACAGCTTTGCGGCTTATACGGCAGATTACAAATACACTTTCAAAAGCGACACCGCCGGCGTGCTCAGCACGGATACCGTCGAGTCCACGCTGAAAGGCCTGAACGCCGCGGTCAGTGACGAAAGCAGCGTTACCAAATCCTATTCTCTGGCCGACGAACGCAACGTTTTCGGCGATCTGGGCGAACTCAAAGGCGGAAAAAACGCGGCATTGACCATTAACGGCAACGGCAAAGTCTTAAGCGGCGTCAAAGAAGACGGCATTTCTTCCTATGCCGGCATGTCGATTGCGGCAGGCCAGCAGACCACCGTCGACAACGTCGCCTCGGTTGAAGGTTTTGCTTCCGACACCGGCGGTTTCATCAAAAATTCCGGCGTGCTTAACATTCACAACTCCGGCCTGAAGAACAATACGGCGGAAACGGCCGGCGGCGCCGTCTGGTCCGACGGAACCGTCAACGTACTCGCGGACAACGGGAAACTTTCCGAATTCAGCGGCAACACGGCCGGCGGCATATCCAACGCCGTTTACATGGCAAGCGCCGATTCTGCGCTTAACCTGACCGCCAACGGCGGAACCATTACCTTTAATGACGGTATCGACGGCGCAAACGGCTACGCGATCAATATCGGCGGCAACGACAAAGGCACTGTCAACTTCAACCGGACCGTTGCCAACGCGGGACTGATCAGCATCAGCGGCGCCCACGTCCGCCTTGACCGCGAAGACCGCTTAAACGGCAGCAGCCTGACCTTAAACGGCGGCGCTCTGCACTTTGACAACGGCAGTTTCAACAACGGCATCGCCTTCAAAAACCTGACCGGCGGCAGCGGCGAACTGCACATTGACGTCGACACGGTTTTGAAAACCGCCGACGAAATTTCCGCCGAAAACCTGTACGGAACCGTCAACGTCGTCGCCCGCAACACGGGCGTTGAGAGCAGCGCCGTCTATGCCAAATCAGCCGGCAAAGAAGGCATTCGCTTTGCCGAAATTGCCAACCCCGGCAGCGGCAAGTTCAACATCCTGCGTATGGAAAATAGTGCCTATGAGTGGGAAGCGGAAGCCACACGGCTGGAAAGCGGCGCCGACGAGTGGTCGATGCATGTTAAAAAATCCGAGGACGAACAGAAACCCGTCGTCGTAGCGGAAGCCGCCGGCTATATGGGACTGACCGCCGCCGGCTTTGAACAGACCCGCGGCATGATCCGCAACATTGAAGACAAAACCGCAGCCACCATGGTCTATGTCGGCCCCTGCGGCGGCTATTACGACAACTGCTACAACCGCGAACCTTTGTACAACCTGTGGATTTCGCCGGTTTACGCTTCGTCTTCGGTCGACGCGCCGGTCAAGTTCGACGCTGACGTTTACGGTTTTGAAGCCGGCGGCGATCTCCAGCAGGACGCATACAATCGTTTGGGGCTTTTCGTCTCATATCGTCACGGCGAATACGATCTTGACGGCAAAAACGACTTTTATGTTGTCAACACTTCCGGCGACATAGATATCGACAGCTATATCGGCGGTCTTTACTACCGCTACACCGATCGCACTTTATGGGCGATGACCACGGTCTTTGCCGGCGTCCAGAACGCGGATCTGAAAACCGCCGACGGAGTTAAGGCCGATTCCGACGCCGCCCAGTTCGGCGCCGCATTCAGCACCGGTTATGCGTTTATGCTCTCCGATTCCTTTGCGATCGAACCGCGCGCCGGACTAAGCTATACCCGCATCGGCTGGGACGATATCCGCGACCGTTACGGCAAAACTGCAAATTACGACACGGCGTCACAGTTTGAACTGGAAGCCGGAATCAAATTTGAAAAAACGCTGCCGCTGGACGGAGAACCGGCCAAGCTTTATCTCCAGCCGGGTATCGTTCAGGTTTTCGGCAGCGGCGACAAAGTTGCCGTCAGCGGACTCAACACCGTTCATACGCTGGACGACATGACCTTGGGCAGCGTTAAGGGCGGCGTTTCTTACCGGGTAAACGACCGCATCAACGTTTTCGGCAACGTCGGCTGGCTGTTCGGCAGCGATTACGAAAATGTTTCGGCCAACTTCGGTTTGAACTACGCGTTCTAAAACGCAGCATTCGTTTTGATTGAAACGTCCCGACGAAAAAAGGCGGAAATTCTTTCCGCCTTTTTTCTTTGCCGGCAAATCTCCCGGTTTTCCGTCTATGCCGTTTCAACCCCGAGCAGCCGCACCAGGGCAAGCGCCTGTTCCGCGCCGATCTTCATCCCCCGCAGTTCGTTCAAATGCTCGGAAAGCTGGATACCGTCAATTATGCAAGCGGAAAAATCAAGCCCCTTCAGCGGCGTTTTAAAAAAATCCGCCCGGCTGAAATCAACCTCTTTCAATTTCATTTTTTTCAATTTTGCTTCCGAGCAAAACGTCTCCCGGAAACGACAGCCATCAATCGTGCAGCTTTCCCAGGAAGAACGGGAAAAGTCGGCATAATCAAAACTGCTCTCGCTCAGCCCGCATTCCTTAAAGCAGCTTTCGCCAAAGCGGCCGCCGTTACCTTTGCTGCCGGCAATCTGCGTTTTTTTCCAATAGCTGCCGGTAAAAACGCAGTTGGAAAAGTCGCAGTTGACAAATTTGCTTTGATAAAAGGCGGCATGCTCAAAATTCGCGCGCTCAAATCTGCATTTGACAAATTGCACCCGCTCGAATTCAATTTGCGAAAAATCGCCGCCTTTTATCAACTCTCCCTCAAACGTTTCGTCGCCAACGCTCTCGTTTTCATCCCGCGCCCGTCGAACAAAGTCCTCCAACATGTTTTTCTCCTTTTTCTCCTTTTTCTCCTTTTTCTCCTTTTTCTCCTTTTTCTTCCCCTTCCTCACTTTGCCGCATTTCCGGCACCGCATTGCCCGCAATTTGAACAGCCGTTGCAAATCAGCCTGCTGCCGCAGGTTTGGCAGCGTTCGCCGAAAAACTTGCGGTAAACTTCCGACTCGCTGCCGGCAAAAAGCGAAAACTGCGGTTTCTGCAAACGGAAATTTATCTTTTTTCCCTGATATTGCAGCCCCGAACGCCAGGCTGCATAACTCTGCCGGCGTTTGTCGGGCAGGTGCCAGGTTTTGCCGTCCTTGACAAAATTGGTACCGGTTTCGATAAAACAAAAAGTAACGTCGGCGGCAACGCATTCGTCATAAAGCGTTTTCACCCATTCGTATTCAAGCGGACGGGAACCGTCATAATTTTCGCCGCCGGCAATCACCTGTTCAATCTGCCCCGCCGGCAGATAATCCCTGATGCTGACCGCACCGACAAAAGGCGCCGCCATAATCCCCTTGTGCTTAAAAGGCAGTTTGAACATAATCGGGATTCGCTCGTCCGCCCGCTTTTGATTTTCGCAGGTAACGTTGAAAAAAACGTTCTCCCAGCCGTCGCCCCAGTCCGGCGGCAGACAGTCCGCCACCCGTTCCGGCCGCTTGGTCAGAAGAAAAAACACCACGTCCGGCCGCTGTTTTATGATTCGCCAGGCCTCATTCCGCCAGCCGTCGGCTTCTGCAAGAAAAAAATCGGACGTCATGCACACCCTGAGCTGCTCGCCGCTCATCACCCGGTAACTGCCGCTTCTGTCTTTTTGCAGCGGGTAGTCAAAATTACTTTTCACCTTGTAAATACGGCAGCCGTCCGCATTTCTCTGCCGGTCGAGAAAATACATGTAACAATTATCACAGCCTTCGCTTTTTTTGACGCATCCGTGCCACGGGTTCCAAATGTCATGCATTTTCCGTTCCTCTCTTTGCCAACAAGCCGTCTGCCGCCTTTGCCGATTCCCTGCCGCCTTTATTCAAACCTCTGCCGCTTTGCAAATTCTTGAACTGCTCTTACTCAAACCATCACCGCCGCGGTACTCCGCAGCTTCCGCCGGCACCTTTTCCGTTCATAACAGAAAACCGCTTTTCCGGCAAGCGTTCTCCTGCCCGTTGTTTAAAACAAAAAAAAGAGAGTACCGGTTTTACCCCGCACTCTCTCTTATTTTTTCTAAAGATCAGAAGAGTTTCTTATAAGTCTCTTCTATCTCTTTGCTCAGCTCGGCCATGTCCGTTGACTCGTCGAAACCGATGCAGAAAATGCGGTAACCCGCCTTCTGATAAGCAGCCTCGATGTCTTTCCAGTTTTCCACGCCGTTCTTGTTAAACAGAATGATCTGCGGAATCTCCGGAAAGAGCGCCAAAAGAATCCATGTATGAGTTCCCGCAATACCTACCGAAGCGGCAAGACTGCGGTACATGTTGAAATACTCGGCATGAGCCACGCCGCGGATTCCGAACACTTCCGGATTCTCATCGTTCATACCCGGTACATACAGGTCAAACTCTTTCGCCAAAGCTTCGACCGTTGCGAGGTCGTTTACTTTGTGAAAGTGTTGGCCAAGCACCAAGTTGGCAGTTCCCTTCATAAAGGAAAGAACCTGCGGGTTAAGCGACTGCTGGGCAGCCGTAACGCCGCACTCACCGTCACTTTGCAACTTCTGAGGCACGAACAGAACGTTCATTTTGCCTTCAAGCTGCTGATAACGGCGAAGACCTTCGAAAGAAGGAGTGAGCTTGGAAGCCGCCATTTTGCCCCACAAAGAAGCATCAAAACGACCTTCCTTCAACTCGCGAACTACGTCCCAGTTTTCTGCCAGAACCGTTTCCTTTTCTTCAAAAGAAATGGTTTCCAACTTAGAATAGAACGGCAGCATCTTAAGATAGATGTTTTCGCTTTCCTTATGAAAATCTTCAGCGTTGTCCTTGTTAGGTACGACAACGACTGAAAGGTTCATTGACTTTGCGATTGCTACTGCCATAACTTCATGACCGAAACTGGAGCTAATGATAATCTTTCTCATAATACACATAATTAGTAAAACATACGGTTATCATGACATATTTTAGACAAAAAGTCAACACCCTACTTTTAATATGCATAAACACTTTTACACGCTTAATAATTCAATGAAAAAACAAAATATTAACAAAACAACCTGAAACTTTGCGCAAAATACGCCGCCGATATTTTTTAAACTGCTGCCGTTTTGCCCTTTTCCGCCCGATATCCGGACAGACGAACATATCGCTTCGCCGGCAAATTCCGCTTCCTCTGCAAACCGCTCTGGCAAAAAAAACAAAAAAAGCAGCCCGAAGACTGCTTTTTTAGATATAAAAAATTCAAAAATTTAATCTAAGGCCTCAACCTCAACGATATTCCGGTAGGAAGACAAAAAGCCGCTGCGAATGCCGAACACCTTGATACGATAGCACTTGCCTTTCTTTAACATGCCATAAACGTCAGAACTGTCAAACCGGCCGAAAATCAAAGAATCTTCAATTTTAAAAGTCCCTTCGTCCGTATAAACAAGATACTGCCCGTCAACGCGTTCCTTACCGGTTACTTTAACGATAAAAGTGCGTTTGGAATTATCGCTCTGCGGCGCTTTAAGAGATGCGTTTTCAGTCGTATAAACACCGACAATATTTCTGTACATCGACAAAAAAGGAATTCTCGCGCCGAAAACTTTAAACTTATAGGTCGTATTTTCAGCCAGCATACCGTAAACGTCAGAACTGTTAAACTGTCCGAAAAGCAGAGAATCTTCAATTTTAAAAACCTCTTTGTCGGTATAAACCAGATAATAAGAATACGTCTCGCCTTCCGGATCATGCTTAACAACACGCTCTTTTCCGGTTACCGTGGCCGTAATCAAACCGTCATTTCCTTTCGAAGCCGTCTGTCTTTCATCACAAGAGGAAAAAAACACGCTCCCCAACAAAACAAACACACAACAAATAATTTTTTTATCCATAAAATCAATAATTAAAATTTCACCTGAAAACGGTACCCCAAACCGCCCCTGTTGTCAACATGAAAAAAGAACCAAAAGCGCGAAAGAAGATGTCTTAAAGCCGAAAATGAAAGCGACTGAACTCGGTCTTACTGCGTAAGCCTCACTTATGGCATAAGTTCGACAACTCCGTTTCGGGCACTTGTTTTCTAAGCTTTTTATCGGCGCCTCACTGCCTCAAAAAGCTGATAAAACTACGCCTCTTGCGGTAAAAACAGCCGGAGCAGCGGCTGTTTTTATCCTCGTCTTACTGCGTAGGTCTCACTTATGGCATAAGTTCGACAACTCCGTTTCGGGCACTTGTTTTCTAAGCTTTTTATCGGCGCCTCACCGCCTCAAAAAGCTGACAAAACTACGCCTCTTGCGGTAAAAACAGCCGGAGCAACGGCTGTTTTTATCCTCGAGCCCGCAACCGAGAGCGCCGTTTCAGGGATGCCCTCTCAAAACCACAAAAAAACCGTCCTTGTGGACGGTTTTTTAATGGCGGGAGTGACGGGACTCGAACCCGCGACCTCCTGCGTGACAGGCAGGCGCTCTAACCAGCTGAGCTACACCCCCATTCAGGTTCGTTTCCCCTTATACCTAACATTTTTTTTTATTGCAAGCATTTTTTTTCGATTTTATAAAAAAAATATTGCTATTAACATTCTGGCAATTTTTTTCTGGTATTTTTGCGCTTGTATGGTAAAGTACCGGACTGAAATTTCAGATCACTGATATTATAAAGGATTTTTGATTTTGCACAAAAATATTACGAAACAGCTTGCGGCAGCGGTCAAAAACAAACGGTGCTGGTTCACTTTCTGCACCACTTTCGTCGTCGCCCTGTGCGGCATGGTCGTCATCTTGCGCCACTCCGACGTCAACGCCTCCCTTTCCCCCTCGTTTTCCAGCCTCGAATCGATTGAAAACGAAATCTACAACGAAGAATTCAGCGAGCCCGACAACGATTTCATCGCCGAAGAATTCACCTCGGCGGAAGAGCCCGTCGAACCTGAACCGACGGAAGAAACCCGGGAAAACACCGTTTCCGTCAAAAAGGGCGACACCCTGCTCAACATTTTGACGGATCTCGGACTGGAATACGGAGAAGCCAACGAAATTTTCCTGGCCGCCAAAAAAGTCTACGATCCCCGCGATCTGAAAGCCGGGCAAAAACTGCAAATCAGCATGGAATGGAACCTGCCGGAAAACAAACTGATCGCCGTTAACGGCATTTCCACCCAGATTCGCAGCGGCGAACATCTCGTTATTGAGAAAAACGAAGAAGGAAAATACGTCGCCGAACTGCAAAAGGACGAACTGATTGAAGAAATCAACTCTGCCGGCGGCACCATCAACGGCAGCCTGGCCGGCGCCATGAACGGCGAAAAAGTGCCCGCCGGCATCGTTGCCAACTTCATCAACATTTTTTCCTACAGCGTCGATTTCCGCCGCGACGTTAAAAAAGGCGACAAATTCGAAATCATTTACCAGAATTACATTACCCCCGACGGCGAAGTGGTCAAAAACGGCAACATCCTGTTTGCGTCGCTCACGCTCGGCAAAAACAAAATCGACCTTTATCGTTTCAAAGACAAAAGCGGCAACGTCGATTACTATGATGCCAAGGGTTACGCCATGAAAAAGACTCTCAGCCGTAAACCGATGTCTTATCAGAACGCCCGCATTTCTTCGCCTTTCGGCCGCCGGCGTCACCCGATCTACAAAGACTACCGCGTCCACTGGGGAGTTGATTACGCGGCGCCGCGCAACACGCTGGTTTATGCCGCCGGCGACGGAGTCATCCAGGTCGCCAAATACAACGGCGGTTACGGCAACTACATCAAGATCCGCCACAATTCGGAATATTCCACCGCTTACGGCCATATGCAGAAATTTGCCAAAGGCATCCGCCCCGGCGTACGCGTCAAACAGGGGCAGGTTATCGGCTACGTCGGTTCAACCGGCCGTTCGACCGGCCCACATCTGCACTATGAGGTCGTCAAAAACGGCAAACGGGTCAATCCGCTGACCATCAAAGCCGCCGCTTCCGAAAACCTGCGCGGCAAAAACCTGGCCAGCTTCAAACGTCAGGTTGCACAAATAAAGGAAACCCATCAGAAAATGCTGGCAGCCAGAGAAACGCCGGCGGACGACGGCAAACTGGCGGACGCGCAAAGCGCCAAAAACATTCAGTCCAACTGAAAAACGCCGAAAAGCAAAAAACCCCGGACAAGCGCCGGGGTTTTTTAATACTGCGGAAAATTTCAAGCGGAACAGGCCACCGTCCGAAGCGTTGCGGAAGCTTCCTTTTCCGCAAACTCCTCAAAACGGGAGGCAAATGCAAATTTGTCAACGCCGTTAATCGTCAAAATTTTCGGATTCCGCAAAATCGCCGGCAATTCCTCGCTGCGAAAAACGCTCCGCGGATCGGCGTTGTCAACAAACGCCGTCACGTTGCCCGATGCGCAGTCGATAAAACGCCGCGACGCCAGCCGCCAGATTTCGGCCGCTTTGATCCGGTCATGATCATTGTCGATTACACTCCAGTCAAAACCGAGTTCAATCAGCCGCCGGCCGCAAACGGTATCGTCGATCATCACCATCTGCGGATTTGCCCGCATAAACGCCAACGCGGCGTCTTTGTTGGCGGTGGTCGGCTGGTAGCTCACCGAATACAACACCACCGTATCCGGCGCGCTTTTGACGTCTTCGGTGCCGGCCGTTTCCACCGCTATTCTGAACAATTTGCTGTCTATCACGATTTTTCTATCTCTAATTCATTGTTGTTAACCACGATCTCGGCGGTGTCGTTTTCTCCGATTCGCCCGTCAAGGATCGCAAATGCCAGTTTATTCTCAACCTGATTTTTAAGCAAGCGTTTTAACGGCCGGGCACCGTAAATTTCGTCATACCCGTTGTCGGCAATCCACTTGACGGCCGCATCGCCGATATGCAGTTTGATATTGCGCTCGGCCAGCCGTTTTTCAATGTTCTTCAGCTGAATTTCGGTAATCTGCTTAATATTTTCCTTGTTCAGCTTGTGGAAAATGCTGATTTCATCTATTCTGTTGATAAATTCCGGCCGGAAAGAGGCTTTCACCACTTCCATCACCGCTTCGGTCACCGCTTTGGCATCGCTTTTCTCATCCGCCCGGGCCAAAATGTCCGACCCCAGGTTGGAAGTCATGATGACAATCGTGTTTTTGAAATCGACGGTGCGGCCCTTGCCGTCGGTTAAACGCCCGTCGTCCAAAACCTGCAGCAGCACGTTAAAGATGTCCGGATGCGCTTTCTCTACTTCGTCAAACAAAATCACCTGATACGGGCGGCGGCGGACGGCCTCTGTCAGAACGCCGCCTTCCTCATAGCCGACATATCCCGGAGGCGAACCGATCAGACGCGCCACCGCATGCTTTTCCATATACTCCGACATGTCGATCCTCAGCATCGCCGTTTCGTCATTAAACAAAAACTCTGCCAGCGCCTTGCTCAGTTCGGTTTTACCGACGCCGGTCGGACCTAAGAACAAAAACGAACCGATCGGCTGCCGGTGGTCGCCGATACCCGCCCTCGAACGGCGGACGGCATTGGCGACCGCGCGGATCGCCTCCTTCTGCCCGACCACCCGGCGGCCGAGGTAATCTTCCATATGCAGCAGTTTTTCCTTTTCGCCTTCAAGCATTTTGTCAACCGGAATCCCTGTCCATTTGGAAACCACTTCGGCAATCGATTCGTCGGTCACCACTTTTTCCGCCCGGCCCTTCTTTTCCTTGGCCAGGTTTTCAAGCTCTTTCATTTTCTTTTCCAAATCGGGGATCAGTCCGTATTGCAACTCGCCGGCCTTTTCAAACTGCCCGTTGCGCTGGGCGATGGCAACCTCTATCCTTGCCTTGTCCAGCTTGTCCTTGACTTCCGTCAGATCGGCCAGGCTCTGCTTCTCGGCTTTCCATTTGTCATTCAGACCGCGGGCTTTTTCCTCCAGATCGGCGGTTTCCCGTTCAATTTCTTCCAGCCGTTTTTTCGACTGTTCGTCATGTTCCTTTTTCAGCGCTTCGCGCTCAATTTTCAGCTGCATGATCTTGCGGTCGAGATTGTCCAGCTCCTCCGGTTTGGAATCGATTGCCATCCGGAGCGAACTGGCGGCCTCGTCCATCAGGTCAATCGCTTTGTCGGGCAGAAAACGGTCGGTAATATAACGGTTGGAAAGCGTGGCCGCGGCAATCAGCGCGGAATCGGAAATCCGCACTCCATGATGCAGTTCAAACTTTTCCTTGATCCCGCGCAAAATGGAAATCGTTTCTTCAACCGTCGGTTCGGTTACGAACACCGGCTGAAAACGCCTTGCCAGCGCCGCATCTTTTTCCACGTACTTTTTATATTCGGAAAGTGTGGTCGCCCCCAGACAATGCAGCTCTCCGCGGGCCAGCGCCGGCTTCAGCAGATTGGAAGCGTCCATCGACCCTTCCGACGCACCGGCGCCGACGATCGTATGCATTTCATCAATAAACAGAATGATTCCGCCGTTTGAAGCCTCCACGTCTTTCAGCACCGCTTTCAAACGTTCTTCAAACTCGCCGCGGAATTTTGCCCCGGCGATCAGCGCACCCATGTCCAGCGCCAGCAGACGCTTGCCGCGCAGGCTTTCCGGCACGTCGTTGTTGACAATCCGCATTGCCAGCCCTTCAACAATCGCCGTTTTGCCCACCCCCGGTTCGCCGATCAGCACCGGGTTGTTTTTGGTGCGCCGCGACAAAACCTGAATGGTGCGGCGAATTTCATGTTCGCGGCCGATGACCGGATCCAGCTTTCCTTCTTTCGCTTTGCCGGTAATGTCGATGGCAAACTTCTTCAGCGCCTCAAAATTGTCCTCGGCGGACTCGCTGTCGGCCAGCCGCCCCTGACGATATTCGCCGATTGCCCGGTTGAGCGCAACCGGATCGACGCCGTTTTGGCGCAAAACGTCATAAGCCTTGTTGCCGGCAACGGTCGAAAGCGTTTGCAGCAAACGCTCTACGGTAACAAATTTGTCGTTGGCCTTGTCGGCGATTTTTTCCGCTTCCAGCAGCACCGCGCTGAAATCTTGTGCCATCACCGTTTGCACGCCGGCGCCCGAAACCGCCGGAATCTTGTTCAGTTCGGCTTCCGTGTCACGGAGGATCAGCGGCAGGTTGCCGCCGGCCTTTTCAATCAGGCTTTCAACCGTCGCGTCTTTGGCCTCAAGCATGGCCTGCAGCAGATAAAGCGGCGTTACGTACTGATGCCGGCGGGCAATCGCCAGGTCAACCGCGCTTTTTATAAGTTCCTGAGAACGTGTGGTAAATTTTTCCATATTCATAATCTTCTCTCCCTGCTTTTAAATATAAGAAGGGAAGGAAAGAAAAATCAAGTCAGTAAACGGAAATAGCCGAAAAAAGATTAACCCGGCCCAAATGATGAAATAAAACGACCGTTTTATTTACGCCTAAAACTTATTATAAAAAACCGGCATTGTCAATTTGTTAATAGCGGCGGCGGATGCGGCGGAAAAACGGTCGTTTTTTTGCTTCACCGCCTTCGGAGATCCATCGCCATGAACCCGCCGCAAATTTCCGTAATCATTCCCGTTTTCAATGTGGAAAAATTTCTCCCCCAATGCCTCGACAGCGTCACCGGACAAACCTTTGCCGACATCGAAATCATCTGCATCGACGACGGCTCGACCGACAAAAGTCCGGAAATTCTCTCCCGATACGCCGACCGCGATCCCCGCATCCGCATCATCAGCCGGACAAACGGCGGACTTTCCGCCGCCCGCAACGCCGGCCTCAAAATCGCACGGGGAAAATACATATTCTTTATCGATTCCGACGACTGGATTGAACCAAACACCCTGGAAAAACTGTTTGCAACGGCGGAAAGCACCGGCGCCGACCTGACCTGCGTCCACTTTCGCGCCTTTGCCGAAACCGAAAACGATAAACGGCAGGCAAACGGCAAACAAAGTTATTTCGACCAGTCCGAACAAACGCCGGAAGGATGCCGGCCGCTTTCCGACAATCCGCTCAAAATTCACGTTGTCGTTAACGGAAAACTGCACAAAAAAAGCATTATCGAAAAATTCTCCCTCTCTTTTCCCCATGAACGGCTGATCCATGAAGACGAGTACTGGGCATGGGCATACGGCATTCACTGCCAAAGCTATTCCTATCTGCCTGATCCCCTTTACCATTACCGCATTCACCGGAATTCGATTACCGGAACAGAAAAAAACTCGCCCCGTCCGCTCGACATCATCGACATCAACCTGCTGACGGCGGAAGAAATTCGCCGCTATGACCGGCTGGAACAATATCTGCCGCAGCTTGAAAACATATTTAACCGGCACCTGACTTCCGCCCTGCTTAAAAGCGGCGCCGAACATTACGGCGAAGCCCGCCGGAAAATGGCCGGATATTTGCAAATTCCGGGCATTTCAAAACAATTTAAAGAAAATATATCCGCTCTTGCGGAAGCGGAAATTCCGCTTTCCGTCATCATCGCCGTGTACAATACGGCCCCCTGGCTGGCCTGCTGTCTCGACAGCCTGCTGGCACAATCCACCGACTTGTTCGAAATCATCTGCATCAACGACGGTTCAACCGACGAAAGCCCGGAAATTCTCTCCCGATATGCCGCCCGCGATTCCCGCATCCGCATTATCAATCAGCAAAACCGCGGACTGCCGGCTGCCCGCAATACCGGTTTGGCAGCTGCCCGGGGCAAATATATTGCCTTTGTCGACTCCGACGACTGGGTCGAACCGCAAACCATGGAAAAAATTCTGCTCCACATGCAGCACCGGCAGCTGGACATATTGGCCTTCCGGCTGCGCAGATACGATCCGTCGACGCAAACTTTCCGCACCGATTCCTATCATGACTTTCCCTCTGCGATACCCGCTTTTTCTCTTTACAGCGGAAAAAAAGAACCGGAACTGCTTGCCGCTCTGCCGCAGGAGGTCTGTACCAAAGCCTATCGGCGCGGCTTTCTGACCGCAAACAAACTTGCTTTTTGCGAAAATCTGGTCCAGGGCGAAGACGAATTTTTCAATCTGCTTTGCCTGCCTTATGCCGACAGTTACGGTATATTAAAAGAATATCTGTACAATTACCGTTATCCTCGCGAAGGTTCCATCATGTCAATCGTCAAAGGACACGAACCGGAAACGATCATCGGCATTTTCGGCCTGCTGGACGGCATTGCCCGGCTGTATCATGAGCAAAAAAGCGAAAAAGCGAAAAACGCTTTGGCTGCCCGTTACCTGCTGCAAATCCGCAACCTTTTTAAAAATTATCCGGTTTTTGAAAACCGTTTCTGTTTCACCCGGCTGCGCCGACAATTGAAAAAAAACAAAGCCGTTTTCCGCGGCCGCGGCAAACTCCGGCCGGAAACATACGGACAGATCAAAAAACTTCTCCGCCGCGGTTGGTTCTTTTACCGTTTATCCCGAGGAATTTCTTCCGCCTCGCAAACGCCTTGCGGCCGCGCGCTTGCCGCCATCGGGAATTTTGCCAAAGCCTATTTTCTGTTTCCCTGGTATGTCTACAAAATCTATAAACTGCTAAAAAAAGGCAACCGTTTTTAACACCGGCAAGTACTCTTACGCTGTATTTTCCCCGCCATCTTTTCTCAACAAGGTTTTGCATTTTTCCCGCTGCCTTCCCGCCGCCGCGCCCTGACACTTGCTTTGTCATTTTTCTTTTTTTATCGGGTCGTTTCCTTACCCCGAAAACGCCATGATCACTTGCGTTTTGTACTTCCCCGTCGTTTTTCTTCCGCAACGCTTATACTTTCCCTGTCATTTTCCTCCTTCCTGTGTCGTACCGGCTTTTCCTTGCCCCGAAAACGCCACGATTACTTGCGTTTTGTACTTCCCCGTCGTTTTTCTTCCGCAACGCTTATACTTTCCCTGTCATTTTCCTCCTTCCTGTGTCGTACCGGCTTTTCCTTGCCCCGAAAACGCCACGATTACTTGCGTTTTGTACTTCCCCGTCGTTTTTCTTCCGCAACGCTTATACTTTCCCTGTCATTTTCCTCCTTCCTGTGTCGTACCGGCTTTTCCTTACCCCGAAAACGCTCCGATTACTTACGTTTTGTACTTCCGCATGCTTACCGCTCGCTTTTTCCGCCTGCTACCGAATGCCGGCATAAACATCCTCCCAATTTTTTTCCCCCCGCCGCCACCCCCTTTATACTTTTTTATCTCCCTTTTTTCCTCCCATCTTCTCCCTTTTGCCCCTTCTTCACCGCCCTTTTTTCTTTCTGCTGCCTTTTCTGATACTTTCTCTTACCGCCTTCTTTTCCAACCGTCTGCCCTTTTTGCCGCCTTCTTCTCCTGCCCTTTTCCCTTTCAGCACTTTTCTTTTCCCGTCCTTCTTTCTCCCTGCCCTCCCCCTTTTAGCACCTTCCTTCACCATCTTCTTTTCTAACCGCCGGAGCTTTTACCGCCTTTTTCTCCTGCCGTCTTCTCCCTCTTGATCGCCTCCCCTTTTGCCGCACTTCCAAGCGCTCTCCTCTCGAAATTATCTTGGCCGCCCTCATAAACACAAAAAGACGGAAAGCGGCTTGCTGACCGTTTTTCCGTCTTTCATATAGGACGCTTTTTATAATCCGCGACTCTTCAGTTCCTCATTCACCATTTCCAATGAAAGCAAAACGTCTTGTCCGTTCATTACAAAATTGTCCCCCTGCTGCAGTTCAAGCAAATGTTTTTTCGTTTCTTTCAGTTCCTCGTCCGAAGCCTCTTCAAGCATATGCTGCTGCAAAAGCAAAGACAAATAAACGATCCCCAGAAACAACACACATACCACTGCTGCACAAATCATATAATTTAACATAATGCTTAAAGTTTATAATTGATAATGATTATATTATATCCCATTTTGATCTTTTTGTCAAAGACAGTGAACGGAAAGTTTTCTCTTCTTCAAATGTTCCCTCCTCCCAAGTTTTCTTCCCCGTCTCTGGACTTGCATAATTTACGCTTCCTCACCCCTAATTTTTTCTCTCCCGCATTCTTCTCTCATCCAACCTCCTCCTTTCCCAAAATCTCCCCCGACTTCTCATCTTCAAAAAGTTTTTCTTCCCCAAAAGTTCCCCCCCTCTGAAAAAGCGCTCTCACCTCAAATTCCCCTTCCCGACAACTTTTTTTTCACCCGTAATCCCCTTCCTTTCCGCCAATAGAGCTTCTTTCCTTCTTTCCTTCTTTCCTTCTTTCCTTCTTTCCTTCTTTCCTTCTTTCCTTCTTTCCTTCTTTCCTTCTTTCCTTCTTTCCTTTCTCCCTCTTTTCTTTTTCCTTCTCTCCTTCTTTCTTCCTCCCCGGCCTTTCCCGCTCCTCCGTTTTCTCTTTTTCGACAAACGAAAAGCCGCCGGTTTTCACCGACGGCTTTTTTGCTTTCAGCTTTTTTGCTAACGAGGCTTACTCAGCCGGCTGCTGCTCAACCGCGGGGGTTTCGCTTTCAGCACTTTCAACCTGTTCGGCAGCCGCTTCGCGCAAGGCCAGAATTTCCTTGTCGTTCTGCGCGGCAACCCGTTTCAGGTTACGCAGCACGGTACCGGTACCGGCCGGAATCAGACGGCCGACGATAACGTTTTCCTTCAGGCCGGTCAGATGATCGACCTTGCCTTCAACTGCCGCTTCGGTCAGAACACGGGTGGTTTCCTGGAAGGAAGCCGCCGAAATGAACGACTTGGTCTGCAGCGAAGCCTTGGTGATACCGAGCAGAACCGGATCCGCCTCGGCCGGAACACCGCCTTCGGCAATCGTCTTCTCGTTTTCCGCCTCAAAGACGTCACGGTCAACCTGCTCGCCGACGAGGAACGTGGTATCGTTCGGAACGCGGATCTCAACCTTGCGCAGCATCTGCGAAACGATCACTTCAATATGCTTGTCGTTGATCTTCACGCCTTGCAGACGGTAAACGTCCTGAACTTCCTTGACCAGATATTCGGCCAGCTTTTCAACGCCCAGAACGCGCAGAATGTCATGCGGCGCCGGTGTACCTTCAACCAGCATGTCGCCTTTCTTGACCACATCGCCTTCCTGAACCACCAGATGACGGCCCTTCGGAATCAGGTACTCGATCGCCTCGCCTTTGGCCGGAACCACGGTAATCCGCTGTTTGGCCTTATAGTCTTTGCCGAATTCGACCACGCCGTCAATATCGGAAATGATCGCCTGATCCTTCGGATGACGGGCTTCGAACAATTCGGCCACGCGCGGCAGACCACCGGTAATATCCTTGGTCTTGGAGCTTTCCCGCGGAATTCTCGCAACTACGTCGCCGACTTTGACTTCCGCACCGTTTTCCACCGTCAGAATGGCGCCGACCGACAGATAATAGCGGACTTCCTTGCCGTTGTCGAACAGGATCGGATTGCCCTTTTCGTCCTTCAGCATAATGCCCGGTTTAAGGCTGGCGGAATTGGCGCCCGAATGCCAGTCGATAACAACGTTGTCAACCACGCCGGTGGTTTCGTCGACGCGTTCTTCAAGCGAAATGTTGTTGATCAGGTCAACCCATTCGACACGGCCGGCTTTTTCGGTAATGACCGGAATCGTAAACGGATCCCATTCGGCAACCTTCTGACCTTTCTTGACCTTGGCGCCTTCGGCTACCAGAATCTTGGTGCCGTAAGGAACTTTGTGGCGGGATTTTTCCCGTTCGCTGCCGTCAACGATTACGATTTCGCAGTTGCGCGACAGTACGATCATATGGCCTTCGGAGTTGGTAACCGTATGGTTGTTTTCAAGTTTCAGAACACCGGCAAACGGTACTTCGACCGTCGACTGTTCGGCCGATTTGGAGGCCGCACCGCCGATGTGGAAGGTTCTCATCGTCAGCTGGGTACCCGGTTCACCGATCGACTGAGCGGCAATAACACCGACCGCTTCACCGATATTGACCGGCGTACCGCGGGCCAGATCGCGTCCGTAGCAGGCGGCGCAGACGCCGTTTTTGCATTCGCAGGTCAGAACCGAACGGATCTTAACCTGTTCGACGCCGGCTTTTTCAACCACATCAACGTCGTCTTCGGTAATCAGCTTACCCTTCTTAACCAGCACTTCACCGGTTTCCGGATGAACGATATCTTCTTGAATGGTACGGCCGAGAATACGCTCGCCGATGGAAACGATGACATTACCGCCGTCAACGACCGGACGAACGATAATGCCGCGTTCGGTACCGCAATCCTGTTCGGTAACAACCACATCCTGAGCAACGTCTACCAGACGACGGGTCAGATAACCGGAGTTTGCGGTCTTCAGAGCGGTATCGGCCAGACCTTTACGGGCACCGTGGGTGGAGTTGAAGTACTCAAGCACCGTCAGACCTTCTTTAAAGTTGGAGATAATCGGCTGTTCGATAATTTCGCCCGAAGGTTTCGCCATCAAACCGCGCATACCGGCAACCTGACGCATCTGCGCGGCAGAACCGCGGGCGCCGGAGTGAGCCATCATGTAAACCGAGTTGATATAGCCGTTTTCGGTCTTGGAAATGTTTTTCATCATTTCGTCGGCCACTTTGTCGGTACAGGCTGCCCAGATATCGATAACCTTGTTGTACTTTTCGCCTTTGGTGATCAGACCGTTCTGGTACTGCTGTTCAAATTCCTTAACCTGTTTTTCGGTCTCGGCAACCAGTTCCTTCTTGGCTTCCGGCACGATAAGGTCGTCCTTGCCGAACGAAATGCCGGCCTTGCAGGCGTTCTGGAAACCGAGCGACATCAGACGGTCAACGAACATAACCGTTTCCTTCTGTCCGCAGTGGCGGTAGATGATATCGATAATTTCGCCGATTTCCTTCTTTTTGACCAGTCGGTTGACAAGCGAGAACGGAACGTCCTTGTGCTGCGGCAGAATTTCCGCTACCATCAAACGTCCCGGAGTGGTGTCAACCAGACCGTATTTGGCTTCACCGTTGTCGTCGATGTAGCTGATGCGGCACTTGATCTTGCTGTGCAGATCAACCGCTTTGGCATCCAACGCCAGCAGCACTTCGTTATAATCGGCAAAAATCGAGCCTTCGCCTTTCAAACCGTCGGCATCATAGGTCAGGTAATAAATACCCAGAACCATATCCTGAGTCGGCACGATAATCGGCTTGCCCGAGGCCGGCGACAGAATATTGTTGGTGGACATCATCAGAACGCGGGCTTCCAGCTGGGCTTCCACCGACAGCGGAACGTGAACCGCCATTTGGTCACCGTCGAAGTCGGCGTTAAAAGCGGTACATACCAACGGATGCAGATGGATGGCCTTACCTTCGACCAGAACCGGCTCAAAAGCCTGAATGCCCAGTCGGTGCAGGGTCGGCGCACGGTTCAAGAGAACCGGATGTTCGCGGATCACTTCTTCCAGAATGTCCCAAACTTCCGGACGTTCTTTTTCAACCATGCGTTTGGCCGCTTTGATGGTCGTAGCATGTCCGTACAGTTCCAGCTTGGCGTAAACGAACGGCTTGAACAGTTCCAGCGCCATCTTCTTCGGCAGACCGCACTGCTGCAGTCTCAGTTCCGGGCCGACGGTAATAACCGAACGGCCGGAATAGTCGACGCGCTTGCCGAGCAGGTTCTGACGGAAACGTCCCTGTTTACCCTTCAGCATGTCGGACAAAGATTTCAGCGGACGCTTGTTGGTACCGGTAATGGCACGCGAACGGCGGCCGTTGTCAAACAGAGCGTCAACCGATTCCTGCAGCATGCGTTTTTCGTTGCGGATGATAATGTCCGGCGCATGCAGTTCAAGCAAACGTTTCAAACGGTTGTTGCGGTTGATCACGCGGCGGTACAAATCGTTTAAGTCGGAAGTGGCAAAACGGCCGCCGTCAAGCGGAACCAGCGGACGCAGTTCCGGCGGAATAACCGGCAGCACGTCTAAGATCATCCATTCCGGCTTGGTGTTCGAGTTCAGGAACGCCTCAATAATCTTCAAGCGCTTAACCAGCTTTTTGCGTTTAGCTTCCGAAGCGTTGTCCTTCAGTTCGGCGCGGATCGCTTTTCTTTCCGCTTCCAAATCGATCGAAGCAAGAATTTCCTTGATCGCTTCGGCGCCGATGCCGGCACGGAAAGAATCTTCACCGTATTCGTCAATCGCTTCCTGATACTGCTCTTCCGACAGCATTTCATACATGGAAAGCGGGGTCAGTCCCGGTTCGATCACAATGTAGCTTTCAAAGTAGAGAACGCGCTCAAGCGACTTGACGCTGATGTCGGTCAGCATCGAAATACGGCTCGGCAGCGACTTCAAAAACCAGATGTGGGCAACCGGCGCGGCCAGTTCAATGTGTCCCATTCTCTCGCGGCGAACGCTGGAGAGGGTAACTTCCACACCGCACTTTTCGCAGACGATGCCGCGGTATTTCATTCTCTTGTATTTGCCGCACAAACATTCGTAATCTTTGACCGGTCCGAAAATGCGGGCACAGAACAAGCCGTCTCTTTCCGGTTTGAAAGTACGATAGTTGATGGTCTCGGGCTTTTTGACTTCGCCGTAAGACCAGGAACGGATTTGCTCAGGAGAGGCAATGGAGATTTTGATTTCATCAAAAGAATCTCCGTTGGCCGGCTGCTGACCAAAAAATTTCATAATTTCATTCATATTTTTTATCTCCAATTCTAAACGGCTTCGTTCTGCAATTCGATGTTCAGGCACAGGGATTTGATTTCCTTAACCAAAACGTTGAAGGATTCCGGCGCGCCGGCTTCAAAACCTTCTTCGCCGCGGACAATCGCTTCATAAACCTTGGTTCTGCCGTTGACGTCATCGGACTTGACGGTCATCATTTCCTGCAGAGTGTAGGCTGCGCCGTATGCCTGCAGAGCCCAAACTTCCATTTCGCCGAAACGTTGTCCGCCGAACTGAGCCTTACCGCCGAGCGGCTGCTGAGTAACCAGAGAGTACGGTCCGACCGAACGCGCGTGCATCTTCTCGTCGACGATGTGGTGCAGCTTGATCATGTAAATGATGCCGACCGTTACCTTGCGGTCAAATTTCTCGCCGGTGCGGCCGTCATAAAGATCAATCTGGCCGGAAGTCGGCAGACCCGCCATCGACAGCATGCGGTTGATGTCTTCCTCATGCGCGCCGTCAAAGACCGGGGTTGCCATCGGAATGCCGTTTTTGACGTTTTTGATCATCTCGACCTTTTCTTCCGTTGTCAGATCGGCAATCTCGCGTTTATACTGCTTCTCGCCGTAGATTTCCTTCAGCTTGTTATTCAGTTCCTCCAGCGTTTTTTCGCCGCGTTTGTACTGTTCGCACATCTCGTTCAACTGCTTGCCGAGTTCTTTGGCCGCCCAGCCGAGGTGCGTTTCGAGAATTTGTCCGACGTTCATACGGGAAGGCACGCCCAACGGGTTCAGTACAATGTCAACCGGGGTGCCGTCTTCGGTATAAGGCATATCCTCAAGCGGCAGTACGCGGGAAACCGTACCTTTGTTACCGTGACGGCCGGCCATTTTATCACCGGTCTGCATCTTACGCTTGGTGGCGATAAAGACTTTGACCGTCTTCAAAACGCCGGGCAAGAGATCGTCGCCGCGCTGAACTTTTTCCACCTTGTCGTCGAAGTGCTTCTGCACGCCGGCAACACGGGCATCAAAGGCCGCCGCGAATTCTTCGATCCGTGCCATGACTTCTTCGTCTTTGACCACGATCTTACGCCACTGCGAAGACGGAACGTCGGCAAAAGATTCTTCCGTCAGAACCGACTTCTTGGCAATGCCCTTCGGCGCATCGATAACCGTCTGGCCGATCAGCATTTCCTTTAAGCGGGCGTCAAACACTTTGCGGATAATCGCGATTTCGTCGTCGCGGTCTTTTGCCAGCTGGGAAATTTCCTGCTGTTCGATCGCCAGCGCACGTTCGTCTTTTTCGACGCCGCGGCGGGAGAAGACATGAACGTCAACGACGATACCTTCAATACCCGGCTGAACACGCAGCGAAGTATCGCGCACGTCGGAAGCTTTCTCGCCGAAAATGGCGCGCAGCAGTTTTTCTTCCGGCGTAACCGGAGATTCGCCCTTCGGCGTAACCTTGCCGACCAAAATGTCGCCGGCCTTAACTTCGGCGCCGATGTAAACGATACCGGCTTCGTCAAGGTTTCGCAGCGCTTCTTCGCCCACGTTCGGAATGTCGCGGGTGATTTCTTCCTGGCCGAGCTTGGTATCGCGGGCCATTACTTCAAATTCCTCGATATGCAGCGAGGTCAGAACGTCATCGCGGGAAACACGCTCGGAAAGCAAAATCGCGTCTTCGTAGTTCAGACCGTTCCACGGCATAAAGGCAACCAACATGTTTTTGCCGAGAGCCAGTTCGCCCATGTCGGTACACGGACCGTCGGCCATGATGTCGCCGGCCTTGACCACGTCGCCGACCTTAACCAGCGGTACCTGGTTGATGCAGGTGTTCTGGTTGGAACGACGGAACTTCGACAGCTTGTAAATTTCGACGCCGACGCCGTCCGAATTTTTGTTCATCGAACGAACCACGATACGGTTGGCATCAACCGCGTCAACCACACCGTCATACTTGCAGACGACCGTTGCACCGGAATCTTTGGCAACGGTGGCTTCCATACCGGTACCGACCAGCGGGGCTTCCGAACGCAGCAGGGGTACGCCCTGACGCTGCATGTTCGATCCCATCAAAGCACGGTTCGCGTCGTCGTTTTCCAGGAACGGAATAAGCGCGGTCGCAACCGATACCAGCTGTTTCGGCGAAACGTCGATGAAATTGATGTCTTCCGGCGCATGGAATTCAAATTCGCCGGCTTTGCGACAGGCAATGGTATCTTTGACGAAAGTGCCGTCGTCGCGGACTTCGGCGTTGGCTTCCGCAATGATGTACTTGCCTTCCTGATCGGCCGACAGATAAACCACTTCGTCGGTTACCCTGCCGTTAACGATCTTGCGGTACGGGCATTCGATAAAGCCGTATTTGTTGATGCGGGCGTAAGTCGACAGCGAGTTAATCAGACCGATGTTCGGGCCTTCCGGCGTTTCAATCGGGCAGATACGGCCGTAGTGGGTCGGGTGCACGTCGCGGACTTCAAAACCGGCGCGATCACGGGACAAACCGCCGGGGCCCAAAGCCGACAGACGGCGCTTGTGGGTAATTTCCGACAACGGGTTGTTCTGATCCATAAACTGTGACAATTGCGAAGAACCGAAGAACTCGCGGATCACCGAAGCAATCGGCTTGGCGTTGACCAGATCCTGCGGCTTGACATTGTTCAAAACTTCCGAACTCATTCTTTCGCGGATGGCTCTTTCCATACGCAACAAGCCCATGCGGTACTGGTTTTCCATCAGTTCGCCGACCGAGCGGACGCGGCGGTTGCCCAGGTGGTCGATATCGTCGACTTCGCCGTGGCCGTCACGCAGTTCGACCAGACGTTTGACAATGCGCAGGATATCGTCTTTGCGCAGCGTGCGATAAGTATCCGGTGCTTCTTCAAACGGAATGTCCAGCGCGGTGTTCATCTTTACGCGGCCGACCGAAGACAGATCATAGCGCTCGTTGTCGAAGAACAGCGATTTGAACAGGGCGTCGGCAGTTTCGTATGTAGGCGGTTCGCCCGGACGCATAACGCGATAGATGTCAAGCAGGGCATCTTCCCGGCTGTGGTTCTTGTCCACTTCCAAAGTGTTGCGGATATAAGGCCCGACATTGACGTTGTCGATATAAAGAACCTTGATTTCGTTGATTTTGGCTTCCTTGATCTTGTCCAGCAGTTCCTGGTTGATCTCGGCGCCAGCATCGGCGACGACTTCGCCGGTCTTTTTCTCGACCAGAGCGGTAGCCAGGAATTTTCCGAGCAGCTGGTCTTCGGCCACGCGGTAGAATTCCAGTCCTTCGTCAACCAGCTTCTGGGCGGCGCGGGCCGGGATCTTCTTGCCGGATTCCCAAACCGTTTTTCCGCTTTCGGCGTCAATCAGGTCAAAAGCAAACTTAACCCCGCGGAAACGTTCGGGCACGAATTTGCTCTTCCAGCCTTTTTTGTCGGCAACATAGGTATCAACATCGTAAAAATAGCTGAGGATTTCTTCCTTGTCCATTCCTTTGATTTCGGAACGGTCGATCTTCTTTCCTTCTTTTGCCAGCTCTTTCAGTTTTTCTTCGGTTTCCTTGGAATAAAGGGAATAAAGGATCGAAGTAACCGGCAGTTTGCGGCGGCGGTCAATACGGGCATAAAGCAGATCTTTGGCATCAAATTCAAAATCCAGCCACGAACCGCGGTACGGAATAACCCGGGCAGCAAACAGATATTTGCCGGAAGCAACAGTTTTGCCTTTGTCGTTGTCAAAGAAAACGCCCGGCGAACGGTGCATCTGCGAAACGACGACACGCTCGGTACCGTTGACGATAAAGGTACCTTTGTCCGTCATCAGCGGAATATCGCCCATATAAACGTCCTGTTCCTTGATGTCGTGGATCGAACGGGAACCGGTGGCCTCGTCAACATCCCAGACAACCAGACGCAGCGTGGCTTTGACCGGCGCGGCATAGGTCATGTCGCGTTTGATGCATTCGTCAACGTCATACTTCGGCTCTTCGAGTTCGTATTTGACAAACTCAAGTTCGCCGGTTCCGGAAAAGTCTTTAATGGGGAAAATGGATTTGAAAACTTCTTCCAAACCGAATTCGCAATTTTTGTTTTCGATGAAATCGCGGTATGATCCGGTCTGCACTTCAATCAAACTCGGCATTTCCGACACGGAGTCGATTCTGCCGAAATTCTTTCTTACACGTCTTTTGCTCGTATAAGATTCTTTCATTTTGCGTGATTCCTCATGGTTATAATTCTGCGACAATGCTATCAATTACGCTTGAATCCCGACCGCAGAAGGTTAAAAATGCTTTTTAAAAACGAAAAACCTCACCAAACCCTCGGGGAGCAGGCCCCTCTTGATGAGACGGTAAAATAATTGCATGCAATCGCCGCGATTCGCGGCTTAAATTCACGGCGGATAATGACTCACATTTATGCTTCTGGCAAGCAAAAAATGCAGCTTCGGACAAACTTTTTCTGTCCTTCCCGGCCGCTTCGCAAAAAAACCTTCCTCCGGCCGCATCTGCTTCGCTTTCCGCCGGCGCCGACGCGGATCTTGACAAAAAAACGGTTTCGGACTATCTTAAAACAAGTTAAAAAATTAAATTAAACATATTATGGAAATTATCACTTATGCTCTCGGTATCGCGTTTATAATCATGACGGCAACTTTTGCTCTCTGGCATTACAAATGGGAATACGACCGAAACTTCAAAGGCAAAAAATTGCTGGAAAGAATTGTCGGCAGTGTTTCGGTATGTGTCTTCATATCCCTGACAATATGGGTTTCGGAAGAAACCTCGGCATTTCTTTCAATTTTGCTGGGACTTGTCGCAGCAATGGGATTTGTCGCTTTTTGTTTCATAATGGGAGCTGTTTTTTCTCTTCCCGCAAGGTTGAGATGAAATAAAAAAAATACGGTTTTTCGGTTTGCCGGAAAGCCGTTTTTTTGTTTTTCCTCCTTTTCGCATACCGGCCTTTTCATCTTTGCCCGCCGCCGAAACGACAACCGGATACATACAGCCGCCCGTAGAAAAAGATTCGCCGGAATCCGTGAGGCTTACGAAATATCAATTGGTCCGGAAAACGAAAAAAACATAATCAGACATACCGTAAAACTTCCGATGCCGGCCGTTTTTCATCGGCATAAAGCCGCAATACCAGGTTCAAAATATCATCGGGCAACAGACTGCCCCCGTCTTTCCGCTCTGCCGCCAACTCGGCCGGCGGCGCCCGTTCGATCACTTTCGGCGGCAGCCGTCCGCATCATCAAAATGCCTGCTTCGAATTTCTGCCTGACGGATACAAACCTTTTCAACCGGCTTTTGTCTCGGTAAAAACAAAAAGACTCCCCGTTTTTACGGGGAGTCTTCAAAAAGGCAGTTGAATTAAAAAAATTACTTCAATTCAACCTTGGCGCCGGCAGCTTCAAGTTTCTTCTTGATTTCTTCGGCTTCAGCCTTCGGAGCGCTTTCCTTAATCGTCTTCGGAGCGCCGTCTACCAGATCCTTGGCTTCTTTCAGACCGAGCTGGGTAATGGTTCTGATTTCTTTAATGACGTTGATCTTGTTGTCACCGGCAGCCACCAGAACGATTTCGAACTCGTCTTTTTCTTCTTCGGCGGCAGCAGCGGCACCACCGGCGGCTACGGCTACGGCAGCAGCGGCGGAAACGCCCCATTTTTCTTCCAGCATTTTGGAAAGATCAGCAGCTTCCATAACGGTCAGGGCTGACAATTCATCGACTAATTTGGCTAAATCGGCCATTTTTTTTCTCCATAAATAAAATTAAATCTTTTAAAGTTAAAAACCACAAACAAGCGACAGCTTAGGCTGCCATGTCTTTTTCCGAGTAAGCTTTGGTAACCCGGGCCAGCTGAGCGGCCGGAGCCTGCAGCAGACCGATGATCTTGGCGCGCAGTTCGTCGACCGACGGAATGCTTGCCAGACGCTTGATTTCGTCAACGGAGAGAACGCCCGTTCCCATTGCGCCACCGACGATAACCAGTTTTTCGTTACCTTTTGCAAATTCGACACAAGCCTTGCAGGCAGAGATCGGGTCATTCGCAAAAGCAATTGCGGTCGGACCGGTAAACTGATCTGCCAGATCGGCAAACTTGGTGTCTTTCAGAGCCAGACGAGTGATGCGGTTTTTCGTTACCTTGAACCCGGCACCGGCTTTGCGGATGTTGTTTCTCAGTTCGGAAACTTCGGCTACGGTCAGCCCTTTGTAGTGGGAAATGACCACAACTTCGGAATCTTCAAACAACTGCTTGAGTTCATTCAGTAATTGTGCTTTTTCGTCACGATTCACTTTTCTATCTCCAACAAAACATCTCATAAATTCAAGATGTCATATTTTACAATTTCGCCCTTCCGCGGCAAACCGCGGCGGCGAGGTTAATCTGTCCGGGAGAAAAAAACGATTATAAAATCTTATTACTCCGTCTGCGTAGGAAATTAAGGCCCGGCAGCAAATTGAACACGCCGCCGTTACGGACCGCCTACGGTCTTGGACAGGCAGAACGGCGCTTTCCGCGCCTTTCTCAGGACTGCTTGATAAACTCTTACGCATTAAATGTCAAGCATAATTTTCCTTTTTTCATCGACAAAAACGTCTTTTGTTTCGCCGGCCGGCCTTTTTCCGGCCGATACGCCGTTTGCGGCAGACCGACAGCGGAAACGGCTTATTTTCATAAAAAAAACCTGCGTTTTTCAACGCAGGTTTTCAATTGTCGGCAAACCTTACAGATTCGCAAGATCTACATGCACGCCGGCACCCATGGTGGAACTGATCGAAATCTTTTTCAGATAAGTTCCTTTGGCGCCCGACGGCTTGGCTTTGATGACGGCGTCGATCAGAGCCTTGGCGTTTTCGTAAATCGCTTCTTCGCTGAAGCTGACTTTGCCCACGCCGGCATGAACGATACCGGTCTTCTCGGCACGATACTGAACTTCACCGGCTTTGGCTTTCTTAACCGCCCCGGCAACATCCATGGTAACCGTACCCAGTTTCGGGTTCGGCATCAGGCCTTTCGGACCGAGCACGCGGGCTACGCGGCCGGCCAGCCCCATCATATCGGGAGTGGCAATGCAGCGGTCAAATTCGATTTTGCCTGCCAGGATCGAGTCGATCAGGTTTTCGGCACCGACGATATCGGCACCGGCGGCTTTGGCCTCATCGGCTTTTTCGCCCTGAGCCAAAACGGCGACGCGTACGGTTTTGCCGGTACCGTTGGGCAGCGAGCAGACGCCGCGAACCATCTGGTCGGCATATTTCGGATCAACGCCAAGATTGATTGCCAGATCAACGGTTTCGTCGAATTTGGCATTTGCATTTTCCTTTACCAGCTTGACGGCATCTTTCAGCGAATACAGCTTAGACTTGTCAATGGTTTTGTATGCATTTTCGATTCTTTTTCCTGCCATTGTCTTACTCCACAACCTTTACGCCCATAGATACGGCCTGACCTTTAACCATGTTCATGGCGGCTTCGACCGTCGAACAGTTCAGATCCGGCATTTTGGCTTCGGCAATTTCCTTGACCTGAGCCATCGTAATCTGACCGGCAACGACTTTGCCCGGCTCTTTTGAAGCGGACTTGATCTTGGCGGCCTGCTTGATGTAGTAGGCTACCGGCGGCAGCTTGGTGATGAAGGTGAAGGACTTGTCTTCGTAAGCGGTGATGACGACCGGCACCGGAATGCCCGGTTCCATCTTCTGGGTCGCCGCGTTAAACGCCTTGCAGAATTCCATAATGTTCAAGCCTTTCTGGCCCAGAGCCGGACCGACCGGAGGAGAAGGGTTGGCCTTTCCCGCGGGGATTTGCAGCTTGATCAATCCTAAAATTTTCTTTTTAGATTTTACAGCCATTTCAATACCTCACTTTAGGGTTTGTGGTAAGATTATGGCTAATCTCCCACAAATTGTGATAAACAAACGAACCCTGCCGCCGAAACTTCCGGCCGCAGGTTCGTCATCTGTATATCACAAACGATTCAATTTGCAAGCATTTTTTGCTTTGCTTTAATTTATTTTTATTTTCAGCAGCGCCCGGCACTGTTCATCCATTTTGCGTTCGACGTTGACATAGTTTTTGATAATGTCGTCAATCGTTTCATCGGTAACCGTCGTTTTGCGCAAATCTATCGTTTCCGGCGCTTCTTCGGGATTTTCGTAATAAACGGAATAGTAGTCGTCAAATTTCAGATCACCGCCGATAATTTCGTCCGACAGCACGATCCGCCGGTTGGGAATGCCGAGCGCATCGGCAAAGATCAGCCCGTGCAGCGAAGACGACAAAATGCATTTGCACGACAGCATATCCCGCGCAACCTGTATCGGCGTGTCTTCCACCCGGATGATTTTGATCCCGGACGCTTTAATATTGTTCAGATATTCGGAATTCCTGTCATAATAATGCGGAATCACGCCGACCCGGCCGCCCGGAAGCACCCGGCTTTTGTCAACCATCTTTCGCAGCAGCACCGCCGGATCGGCCAGCACCACGCTCTTTTTAACCGGAATCAGCTCTTTTAACTTTTCCAGCGACAGTTTTCCTCTCAAGGCGTGTACGCGCACCCTGGCGGCAAAATCTTCCGGCATTCTGACTTCTCTTTGCATGCCCGTTCCCATAACGTCAAGCGTCTTTCCGTTCTCGTGCCTGACTTCAAACAACCGCGACAAAAGGCTGCCCACGCACCACAGGTCCGCCTCTTTCCAGCCGGGTACAACGCACCAGCGGAAAACATAACGGGCAACGTACAGGTTAAACATGTCGCCGAAATTGGGAAATCCGGTCCAGCAGGCGATTTTGCGTTTTTTCACTTTTTTGCCGAAGTTTTTATGCTTCAGCATATACCTGCATTTCAGACGTGCAAAGCCCCTTCCAATATACCCCCCCCCCGGGTATATTCAAGGATCGCCTGCACAAAACGGCAGCCGTTACGGGCGGCAAAATTACGGACAGCTGCCAACTGTCGGCCGTCATACTTTTTGCGATTGCGGTAAACCCGGTAAAAAAGGGCATCATATTTCTTCAGCAGCGCTTCCCTGTATTCCGGCAGATAACGCAGGTTCATTTCCCCGCCGAGCGCACCGTAAAGGTCTTTGACCGGCAGGCTTTCGCCCTGATAAATTCCGTCTTCGCTCATCTGGTACATATACATCGTTTCCGGCAGACAGGCCAGCCGGCCGAATTTCATCATATACATCGTCAGCGTCGTATCGTTGACAAAATTGTGAGGGAAATCATGCGGAAAACCAAAATAAAAGATATTGCGGAAAATAATCGAACCGTTATGGATATAACGTCCCGACCGTATATACCTCTCGGGAGTAAAAAATTCCGTCTCTTCGCAAATGCGGGCTTCTTTCATCACCCGTTCGTTGGTATAAAAAACATGCCCGCACCCGCAGCCGATGCACTCGGGATGCTCGGACAAAACATCCATCTGCTTCTGAAACTTCCGGTCGTCGCCGTAAAAATCGTCGCCGTCCAAAACGGAAAAGAACTCCCCTTCCGCCTTTTCCAGCAGCGACTTGCGGTTAAGCGAAGCCTTTTCTATGCCGATCGTGTCCATGCCGGCGAAAGACATTTTATAAAGCCGGATAAAATCATGTTTATCCGTATATTCGCGGATGATTTCCTCGCTGCCGTCGTAAACGCCGTCAAGCCCGATGAGAACTTCAAAGTCAAAATTCGTTTTTTGCGCCAGAATACTGTCCAAAGCGCGTTTTATGTATTGCCGCTGGTTGCAGAACGTCACCAGCACGGATAGTTTAACCATAGTCGCTCCATTTAGTATACAACGAAAAGATACAAAAAAGACCGCCCGGCGGCAAACAAAATTTTTCTTTTATAACAAAAAAATCATTCGTTACGAATTTACAATCACGGTTGACAAAAAACGCCTTCCGGCATATTCTGACCGTACGGTTGAATTATTTTTGCTAACTTTAAAATCTTTTTGGTATGAAAACGGAGAAAATAACTTACTGCGTTGCCGAAGGGGAAACCCTCAACATCTTCGCCTCTTCGCTGGCAGCGCTTTCCCTGCGCGGAAAAACCATTATCGCAAAATTTCAGGGAACCGTGATGTACATCTCCCCGGGCTCGACGCAAACGGAAATACTGAACCGTTTCGCCCATGCGGAATACAATGCCGCCGCCATGCAGCTGACCGGCAATTTGTAAACCGCCCCGCTTTTAAGCAAAAACGCCGCCGTCTTTTCGACCGCGGCGTTTTTTGTAACAAGCCCCCGACCGAGCCGGCAGTTTCAAAATGCTTAAAGCTTTACGGATAAAAAGCTCCTTTGCCAAAATAAGTTAAACGGTCCGGCAAAAGTCCAACAAAAGCAAAGAAGTTTTTTATGAACGCACATACAATGGCACACACGACATAAAACCCCAAAATACCATGTCATCTTTGCGCCAAAATATCACAGACAAGCCTTTTACGGAGACGTCATCCGGAAACAGGGCATACTTTAGCAGATGGAAAGAAATAGGCGTAACAGAAACAGAGTTTTGTCCTGACCATGTTCATATGTTAACAGAGATACCGCCTGAATTTTCAGCAAGTTCGGTCATGGACTATCTCAAAGGCAAAAGCAGTTCAGCCATATATGAACGGTGGGGGAAATGCACATCGAGGATACATGCAGACACAACAGAAAAAATACTCAAAAAAAATTACAAAGCCTATCCGAAATCAACTGAAAAAAACGCGGGGCAAAGTCAATTAACAACGGATTTTTACCCATTTACGGTGAACCAAGCAATCTTCGCCCTGTCAGATCATCATACGCCTTTAAGACATTTGCCGGCACATCAGGCTTACACCCGCATACGAAGAACCACCGGCCGGGACGCGGCGCTTTTTCAACGGTTATGCGTCATGCCCTGATCCGATAAGCTCAGGCCTCCGACCGGGTCTTGGGCTTTCTCCCCCTCTTTTTTGCCGCCGGCGCACCCGCGACCGGCGCCGGGGCTTCCGCCGACAGGGGCTTTCGCCCTCTTTTCTTCGCCGACGGCACAACTTCCAGTTCCGAAGTGCAATGCGGACAGCGAATCGCCGCCAACGGAATCTGCTCGCAGCAATAAGGGCATTCCCTGGTCGTCGGCGCCGCCGCTTCTTCCTTGCTGTCCAGCGTGCTCTGAACTTTGTTGATGCCTTTAATCAGCAAAAACACGGCAAAAGCGACAATGGTAAAACTGATGACCGCATTCAGAAAATTGCCGACGTTCAGCGTAGTGGCACCGGCCTGAGCCGCCTGCGCCAGCGAGGCGTAAGCGCCGTGATGCCCCGGCACGTCTTTCAACACGAAAAACAGGTTGGAAAAATCCATACTGCCGATCAGAAGCCCGATCGGCGGCATGATAATGTCTTTGACCAGCGAGTCGACAATCTTGCCGAAAGCGGCGCCGATAATGATACCGACAGCCATGTCTATCACGTTGCCGCGCATGGCAAATTTTTTAAATTCGTTAAAAAAAGACCTCAACATAACGATTCTCCCGCTGTTTACCCTTCATCTTTCATCCGCGGCAAAAACAAATTCCGCCTTTCGTTTTCTCTCCGCCGGAATACGCCGACGGCGCCGCAGGCCTCTTTTTTGGTTTCCGCGGCATAAGAAAGCCGCCTTTCAGGCGGCTCTTAACATATTCTTTTCAGCTGACTTTTTCAACCTGATTAAATTCCAGTTCGACCGGAGTTGAACGCCCGAAAATCGAAACCGAAAGCTTCAGCCGCGACTTTTCGGCGTCAACGTCTTCAACCAAGCCGATAAACGAAGCGAACGGTCCGTCGCAGACGCGAACCTGCTCGCCGATCTCGAAATTGACCACCGTTTGCGGCCGCTCGACGCCTTCTTCAATCTGCCTGATGATACGATTGGCCTCGGCATCGGAAATCGCCTGCGGCTTGTTGCGCGCACCGAGAAAACCGGTCACCCGCGGCGTGTTTTTAACAACGTGCCAACTGTCGTCCGACATTTCCATTTTCACCAGTACGTAACCGGGAAAGAACTTGCGTTCGGAATTGACTCTGGAGCCTTTTTTGATTTCAACGATATTTTCGGTCGGAACCATCACTTCCAGAATTTTATCTTCCATGTTTTTCAGAACCGCCTGTTCGCGCAGCGATTCGGCAACCTTTTTTTCCGAACCGGAATAAACGTGTACAACGTACCAATGAGCAGCCATTGCCAACTTTCTCCTAACCAAAAATCAATTTAACGATAAAGCCGAACACCTGGTCGACGCAGAAGAAAAAGGCAGCGGCGATCGCCACCAGAATCAACACCATGATCGAAGTTTGAACCACTTCTTTCCTGGTCGGCCACGTAACTTTCTTAACTTCCTGTTTTACCTGTCTGAAAAACAGAACCGGACTAACTTTTGCCATCAACTTCATCCAATCATTTAAAACTGTTGTTTATCTCATGAGAAGACAGAACGCCGCTTGAGCCGTTCCGGTCCGTTCCTCCGGGAAACCCGGCAACCGACGAATACTGCCTGATTTTTCAGCAACATAAACTATTACTTAAAAGATTGCAACACCTTTTTTCAAAAAGTCCCCGCGCTTTCGGCCGGACGAAAGCTTCCCCGTTTGCCGGCTCATCCGCCGCTGCCGCCGAAACCGTCCGCCCGCAACGGCCGCCGCACCGTCATCCGCGGCCGTTCAGTCTTTTTCGTCACCTTTCCCCTCCCGGCAAATCCGCACAACATTAAACAATGCGGCAATAACCAAAAACGCAGCCAACGCCCAATCCGGCCAGTGCCAATACCCGCCGAAATACCATGCCCGTTTTATATTTACGTAAAAAACAAACCCGGCCGCACCGCAGACAAGCGTCAGCCAAAACAAGCCGATAACCGTTGAAACATAATCGGCCGTACGTTTTCCCTTTTTTCTTTTTTCAATCGCCATTTTGTTTTATCGTTTCTTAACCCATCAACATTTTATCATTTCTCAATCCACCAATATTAGTATACTGCCAAACTCTCCGCAAGACAAGATAAAAGCATACTGACGCCAAACAACCGTCCCTTGCCCCTCCTTCGCCATCGGCAAAAATACCCGCTACTGACGCCAAACGCCCCTGCTCTCCTTCGCCGCCGGCAAAATCCCCATCGCTGATGCCAAACGCCCCTGCTCTCCTTCGCCGCCGGCAAAATCCCCATCGCTGACAAAAATACAAAAAAACACTTGATTTATTTCCGATTGTTGTGTATGAAAGGAAACGCAGTTATAAATGACTGTCACATAGGGGTATAGCTCAGTTGGTAGAGCATCGGTCTCCAAAACCGAGGGTCGTGAGTTCGAATCTTACTGCCCCTGCCACTCAAGATGAAGGCGCTGAAAAGCGTCTTTTTTCTTTATAAAACAAGCATTTAACCGAGTCCGTGTGAGGCGCACCAAATGAGGTTGTTTTGGGGGAGTTACACGGACTATCCCAGATGAAATCCTTTATTTTACAAGCATTTAATGCGGTTTGAATCCTATTGCCTTTCGGGATATGTTGACTGTTTAGAATACTGATTTTCTTATTGCATTGTCTTTATCATGCTTTAACATAAACAAAAATAATGACTATTTTCGTCGTTATAAATACCGATGTCAGATAATTTTGAACTATTGCCAAATTTAGGATAGAAAGATGAAACGAATTTTAATAGTTTTATTGATATTGCTGGGGTTAACAATGACAACATATGCATTTGAAAACAGAAACAATAATATGATTGTTCGGATTTCAGAAATTGAAGTTTATCCGGAATATTTAGATGAATATTTAGTATTCGCACAGGAAGTTGCAAAAGCCTCTATTGATAAAGAAGACGGGGTGATTTCAATTTATCCAATGCAAGTTATTAAAAACAATAATCAAATTCGTATTTTAGAAATTTATAAAGATGAAGAAGCATACAAAAAACATATCGCCTCTGCTCATTTCCAAAAATACAAACAAGGCACATTCTCTATGGTTAAGTCACTTGAACTAGTTGATACGTATCAGTTAGTACCTGAGAATTTTTCTAAAATATTTAAAAGATAGTCCGTGCATTATCTTACTGTCCCTGCCAAGGAAAACCAAGGGTTTGCGAGAAATTGCAAACCCTTTTATTCTGACTTTTTTATGCAAAACACACGCACACAGAATCAAACAGTTAGCAAAACTAGTCAGAATGAAAATTACAGAACAAGACAAGAACAAATGACGATTCTTTATCTTGCCTTTTGTCTATTGTTTTCCAAAATAATCCGGTCTATTTTTACCTGTTTTTCTATCCGTTCCCTGATTGTCGATACAACGCAGGCGGTATTCCGAATAATCTTCACGCAGACTATCGACAAAGTCGATAAATTTATCCTGCGGGGCGTAGGTTATTGTCGGGCAACGTTCCTGCTGCTTTAAGGCCAACCGATCGGCATATTGCCGGTTTTGGTTTAATATACCGACCGTATTGCCGGCGCCGATAACCCCGTATCCGAGTGCATTTTTGCTAATCTCCGCCGGTCAGGGCAACACCCAAACCTGCACCGAGGCCGCCCCAAAGCGTACGCCCTGCGTTTGAATCGGCAAAGTTTTTGAAACGCCCCCTTGCGCTTTTCGGACGGTTCTGCTGTTTTTGCCGCGCGGCTGCTTCCACCATCCGCAAAACATTGTCTACCGGCGTCGGATCGTTGACGTCTCCGGTTTCGGCAATTCTGTACATTCTGCTTAAATCCATGAGAAAAAAACTCCATAAAAAAAGCCCTGAACCCCAATGGGCGCAAGGCTTGACACAGTATTACTTTTGACTTATAAAAGAAAAGTCCGTTGCTGGAACAACGGACAATTTACCTAACCAAAGGAGCTAAGCCTTAATCTTAACTTCTTTATGAGGTTAGGATAACCTATTTTTGCTTGCCAGTCAAGTTAAAATAGATTTTAGGCCTGCTCCTTATATTTTTATAAGGAACTACAATGATAATAAGAATTATGCTTATAATCAGAAAAATCAAGATACTTTTCTATGTGAAAAAATCTTGAGCCTAAAAGCAAGGGGCGGAGAAATCCGCCCTTTGTTATTACTTAAGCGCCCAGTTGGTCAAAGGTCCGCAATCACGGCGACCGAAACGATTTCGTCAGGCTGCGACACCATGCCGTTGACCCCCGTTCCGCGCTTGATCATATCCACATATTCCATGCCGGAAACCACTTCTCCCCAAACCGTATACTGTCCGTTGAGCCACGGCGCTTCGGCAAAACAAATAAAAAACTGACTGTCGGCGGAATCCGGATCCATCGCGCGAGCCATCGAAACCGTGCCGCGCAGATGAGGCCGACGGTTAAATTCGGCTTTCAGTTTTTTGCCGCTGCCGCCGGTTCCGGTGCCGAAAGGACAACCGGTCTGCGCCATAAAACCGTCGATCACGCGATGAAATTTCAACCCGTTGTAAAATCCCGCGCGCACCAGTTCCTTGATCCGCGCCACATGGTTCGGCGCATCGTCGGAAAACATCTCAATCACCACGTCGCCGTTTTTCAGTTTAAGCAGCAACGCGTTCTCCGCGTCTTTAACCTGATATTTTGCCTTTTCTTTCTTGGCCCTCGCCGGGCTTTTGGTCAGTTTTTTGGTGTCGGCGGATTTCAACCCCTTGGTTTCGGCCTTGCCGAGCCTGGCGGTTTCGGCGTTCTTCAGCAGTTTTGCCATCTTAAATTCTCCTTAAATTTGTCATCTGTTACATATATAGGGATCGGATCATTCGATAGCAAGCGGCTGTTTTAAAACAAAATCCACACGCTCGGCATAGTTCAGCCCACGGGGATAATGCTTGCGGATTCGTTTCAGCAAATCGCGCATTCCCCGTCCGTTGGCGATTTGAATTGCCAGCCCCGGCCGCGCGTTCAGCTCCAGCATCATCGGCCCCCGGTACTTGTCCAACACAATGTCCGCCCCCAGATAGCCGAGACCGGTCATTTCATATCCTTTGGCGGCAATTTCCAGATGTTCACGCCAAAACGGCACCTGCAGTTCCATCAGGTCGGCGCCGGTATCGGGATGATAACGGATCGGCCGGTCATGGGAAACCGCCGCCACCGCATGCCCGGTTCTGACGTCGATACCGACGCCCACCGCCCCCTGGTGCAGATTGGCGCGGCCGCCGGACTCTTTGGTTGCCAGCCTCATCATCGACAGGGCCGGAAAGCCCTGATAAACGATCACCCGCACGTCGGGAATCCCCTGATAGCTGAAATCCTGAAACTGGTTGGAGAAATGCACCATTTCCTCAAGCACCGCTACGTCATACTTGCCGCCGAGGGAATAAAGCCCGCTCAAGATGTTGGAAATATGCTGATACACTTCGTTATAAGTCAGAACCTTTTCCGAAGCGGTAACAAAACGCTCGGCATCATAGCTTTTAACCACCAGCACGCCTTTGCCGCCGCTGCCGTGCGCCGGCTTGATGACGAATTCGTTATAGCCCTCGACCAGCGACAAAAAATTGTCCACCTCGTTTTGCACGTCGATCACGCCGATCAGATGCGGCGTATTGATGCCGACGCCGGCCGCCAGCTTTTTGGTCTGTACCTTGTCGTCCACCAGCGGATAAAGGCGGCGGTCGTTGCTTTTGGCAATAATCTCATAATTACGGCGGTTCATGCCCAGCACTCCGGCCTCCCTCAGCTGCGCGGGCGTGGCAAAACGTTTCAGAAAATCAAACATGTTTCCCGTCCTTTTTCGCCAGCGGGGCAAACCTGGTCAGTTCGGTCAGGCGGTATCCGGTATAGGTTCCGAGCAGCATAACCACAAACAAAATGACCAGATTGAACTCGTTAAAGGCAAACATGATGTGCCGAATGTCCTCGTTGACGATCACAAAATAGGTAATCACAGCCACCAGCACGCTGTATATGATTTCCTTGGTCGCATTTGCCGCACCGTCCTCTTCCCAGGTAATCGAGGCACGTTCGATAATCCAGGCCATGATGATGATCGGGAAGAACAGTGCCGACGAGGCGATTTCCCATTTCCACTGATAACCGACGATTGCCAGCGCCTGCATGATCAGAATTACGAAAATGACGACCGCCGAAATCCGCGGCACCAGAAGCAGATTAAGCTTTGACAGCCCCGCCCGGATCAGCAGCCCGACGCCGAGGATAACCGAAAAGCAGATCAGCCCCGGCCAAAAACCGGTCTTGACCAGCGACATGGCAATCAGCATCGGGGTAAAGGTTCCCATCGTCTGAATGCCGACCACATTGCGCATCAGCACCACCACCAGAATGGCCAGCGGAAAAATCATCAGCCACTTCAGCGTGTTCTGTTCATTGAGCGGCAGATTGTAAATCGAATAGTCAAACCAGCTTTTGCTGTGCGAAAGCTCGGCCCGGTGACCGGCCATGCGGAACGACGAACGGATCGATTTCATCACCGAAAACTTGGTTGTGGAATCAGAGCCGCCTTCCACGTCAACCAGCGACTGATTGCCGCGCTGAAAAACGATAAAATCGCTCGGCAGTCCCTTTTTGCCGCTCTCCAGGTTATAAATCTTCCACATTCCGTCGACATAAGCCTCAAGCATCACGTCCGGCACCAGCGTTTTTTTGCCTTCCGACAGTTTGATGCCGCGCGCCATTCGCGCCGGAACGTCCTTTAGCGCCAGAAGGTCAATCACCGCCTGCGCGGTGGCCTTGGCGGTTCTCGGCGCGGGCACGAAAGACTGCACCGTTTCGTCCGGCGGGTTTTGGTTAAACAGGGCAATCACCTGCTGAATCCCGTCACCGGACTGCTGCCCGGACATTTCCAGCAGCTGGCGGGCCAAAACGGCCGTCTGTTCGTCCATAATCGGCTTTTGCGGCTTTCCCGGTTTTTCCGCCTTCGTTTTGCCGCGGCTGTCGACGTTGTCATACAAAAGCACCCGGTAATAAATGTCCTGCAGCTTGTGCCGCGGCTTGGAAGTCAGCTCTATCCGGTCCGTTTTCTTTTCGATCTTGTACTTCGGCGCGACGATGTCTTCGTCCAAAATTTTGAAACCGGCGGTAGACAGCGGCCGCGCCATCGAAATGCGGATGTTTTCGCCGTTCGGCACAAAACTGACATGTTCCTCGACCGTCCATACGTCGGTCGTTTTGCGCGGGGTGAAGTTAAAACCCCAATATTTTGTCTTGTAATAGGCGCTGTAACCGGCAAACGCCAGCGACAGCAACAAACCGAGAGTTAAAAAGGCTCTTACGGATTTCAGTTTTTTCAGCATGGATGCCTCTGTTGGTAAATTTTATCTAACGCAGCGCGTTGGCAAGCGAGGTGTCGACGACAAAACGGCCGGTCAGGATATTGCGGCCGATCAGCCCCTGATAGTTGAAACGGTCGCGGGCGGCCAGAGAAAATTCCGCCTTGACGATTTCCTCGCCCATTCTGACGTCCATCATCACCACCACGCGCTCTTCGCTGCCGTTGATGCGCTTGACCGTCGGCTGCCGTTTGATTTTCTTCTCAAAACGGTGTTTTTCGCCGGTTTCGCGGTTCACCAGATTAAACGCCACCCATTTTTCGCCGTCGCGCTCAAACGAAACGACATGATCGGCGTCGACAGAAGAAGTTTCCGCTCCGGTGTCGATCCGCGACAAAAAAGGAGATTTCATCGGCAAAAAATAAACGGGCTCCACTTCCCCGATCACCTTCAGCGGCTGTTTGACCGGCCAGGGCTCGGGCTTTGCGGTTTTGTTTTCGGGCATTCTGACCTCCACGCCCGGCACGATCGCCGGCCGGACGGCTTGTCCGCTCTGACAGGCGGCGCAGGATAAAAGCGCGGCCAGCGCCAGAGTTGTCTTAAAAAAATTATCAGCCATTTTGTATCTTCAACATCTTGTTTTTCAGCTTTCTCTATTTACCTTTAAATCGGCTAAAATGTAAAGCAAAAAAAATGACGCTGTGATCACTTTTTTCGTGACTTTTGTCCTGAAAAAAGTTATATTTGTACAAAAATAAGAATCAAACTCGGAATGAAGCGAAAAGATGTCCCCGGAAAAGAAAAAAACATTAAAAATTTTAAAAATCAGAATGCGCAAAGCCGTCTATAAAATCCGCCGCTACCTGTTCGGCCTTTCGGTCATGGGGGCCGTCGCCTCGTCGCCGGCGACGCTCAGCGGACAGGTGAGAGCGGAAGGAAACGGCGGCGGAAAAGAAAAAATCAACGTGGCCGAAAGACGCAGCGCTTTGGCACAGCGCAAACGCGACGTTTCGCTTCTGGCCTACAACCGGATGATTGAAATCGACGTTGACGGCGAAATCGCCGGCCGGGCGGAATGGTTCGTCAACGAATTTCTCGAAGCGACCTCAAAGCACCTTAAAGCGCTGAAAAAAGCGACCCAAAATGGACAAAAAACAAAATACGTCAAAAACAACTTTTTCGATATCGTTTATCCCGACGGCCGTCTTTCCGGACGCAACAACTACTGCATCACCGCCATCAACCGCGCCTTGATAGACGCCAACGTCTGCGGCGATCTCAACAACGTCCTGCCCGAATACGACAGCGAAGGTTTCAACGCCGTCGAATGCCGGCGCTTCGTCAGTCATCTGAAACAAAAAGGCTTCGGCGACTGTATCCGCTCCGGCAGCATTAATGTCCGCGAACTGGAAATCGGCGACATTGTCATGACTCCGCGCGGCGGCGGCCGCTACCATGCCACCACCTATATCGGCAACGGCAAAGTCCGCAGTTTCAACAACGACGGCGAATGGAACCTGCAAAAGCGGACCGGCATCGTCATCAAAACCAGGGAAATAACGGAAAAAGCCATCAAGCTTGAACTGGAAAGACAACAGTTGATCACACCCGCAAAAAACGGCCGCCAGATTATTCCCCTGCCCAAAGCGCAGAAGATGATGCAGATTTTATACAACGGCCGCGATCCGCGCAACCATACGGCTCAGATGCTGTTGCAAAAAACGGACGACCGGCTGCTGGCGGACATTCCGGCCGACAACACCGTCGTCCGCCGTTTCAACGCGGTACGGGAAATCTGAAGCGCCGTCAAAATACCGCCCGGCCCGGCCGGAACTTTCGCTATACAAAAAAGGCCCCGTTTCCGACGGGGCTTTTCGGCATATACCGTCTTCCGTTCAGAAAAAGAAGCTGGCGCGCAGGCTGAACACGGTGCCGTAATCCGATTTCGGATTAAGCGCCGGATCAATGTAAAACTGAATGTCGGGCGTAATCGTCATCCATTTGGAAATGCCCCAGGCCCAATAGGCTTCCAGCACTTTCTCGCTGTCATGGGAAAGCTCTTCGCCGACCGCCTTCCCGTCAATTTTGTTATAGGCGAAAGCCAGTCCGATCTGATCCAGCGGATTGCGGTCCAGCGGATTGTTGTAAACCATGCCGAGCACCCACGACTGGTTGATCTCGGCGGTTGAGCCCGAAACGCCGTTGACCCGTCCGAACACCGTCAGTTTGTCGCCGATCGCCTGGCTGAGATTGACCGACCAGCCGTTGGTGGTCTGTTTTTGTTCCTCTACCCAGGGCTGATTGTACAGCAAAACAGAATACTGCCCGGCCCCCAGCCCTTTGATCGTCGGACTGTAGGCAATATAACCGAACGTGGCGTAATGTTCTTCATTAAGGTTGTTGAACCGCACGCTGATGCCGTCGACATTGGTGGCGTCCTGTGCACCGACGGCAAACGTCCATTCGGAATTGGGCGTTGCCTGCAAATAGGCGCCGACCCCGGCGGTGGAATAAGTCGAACTGGCGTTCTGCGACAGGGCGTAGTTGATAAAGTTCACCTGCTGGTTTGAATCGTAAGCGGTGCCGTCAAAGTTGGAAAGCGGAAACTGTCCGGCAGCCACCGTCAGCCATTTCCAGCTGCCACCCGCCTGATAGCTGTAATACAGCTCGTTAAAGGCGTTGGATTTGTCGTCATAGTCGTTGATCTCCGTCACCGCGCCGATATTGCCGCCGATCCTTGCCGCCTGCGAACCGCCGTAACGGGCAACCGTATAGGCGAAATTGAGCGTGCCGGTTCCGTACTCGTTGTTAAACGCGGTCCAGGTAAAACTCGGCGAAATCAAGGTCTGATAGGCGGTTTTGCGGCCGTTCGGCGCCCCTCGCTGCGGCATGTAGGAAACGTCAAAGGAATAGTCAAACCCGTATTCCCTGTTCAGATAGTTTTTAAATTCACCGTAATCCCTGCCAAAATCGCTGAACGTAAAATTGCGCCGGCGGTAGGCGTCGTCCACCCGTTTTTGCGCTCCCTGGGGCAGATCTCCGCTGTCGGCCCGAACGTCAGCCGTCCCCGCCAGCAGGCTGCCGAGCACGCTCCCGATCAATAAGCAATATCGCATCTTCATAATTTTTCCTCTCCTCCGAAATTACCGATGTCTTTTTATTTATATACGAAAAATCAAAGGTAAAGGACGCCGTTTGGTTTTTATATCTTTAGTATAAGCCGCGCTTGAAAACGGCGGGCCGCCGATTACCTCATAGGCTGTAAAAAGCAAAAAACATTTTTTCAAAGGAGAAACATTATGACCGAAGGCGTTCGTTACCCGACATTGGCGTTTCAGACCGGCGGTGCCGGACAGGCCGACGAGGGCATTCCCCCGCAGCCGTTTGAAACGTTCTGTTACGATTCCGCGCTGATGCAGGCGAAAATCGAAAACTTCAACGTTATTCCTTACACTTCCGTTTTGCCGAAAGAACTGTTCGGCAACATCGTTCCGGTCGACAAAGTGGTCAACCAGTTCAAACACGGCGCGGTACTGGAAGTGATCATGGCCGGCAACGGCGCCAACCGCGACCAGCACAAGGCCATCGCCACCGGCGTCGGCATCTGTTGGGGCAAAGACGCCAAAGGCGAACTGATCGGCGGCTGGGCGGCCGAATATGTCGAATATTTCGACACCTATATCGACGACGATATCGCCAAAACACATTGCGAAATGTGGCTGAACCGCTCGCTTAACCACGAGCTGGAAATCCGCGGCGTGCAAAAACACAGCGAATTTCAGCTCTTCCACAACTACATCAACATCACGCAGCAGTTTGGCTACTGCCTGACATGCCTTGGCTTCCTCAATTTCGAACATGCGGATCCGGCCAAGGTATAATCGGCTTCGATGAAGACAGCCGAGACGTCAAACCTCGGTTGTTTTGAGAAGCCGATGCCGAACGCGAGGCGGAACAATCCTTTGAAAACGATTGCTTCGCCTCCTTTCGCAAATAAAAAACAATTTAATCAAAGGATGAAACAATGACTGATAAAAGCAAACCTTCCGCTCCGGAAACGCCGGCGCCCGCAAACGGCGGTCTCGGCGTGCTGGCGCTGGCGGCAATCGTCGTCAGCTCAATGATCGGCGGCGGCATCTATTCCCTGCCGCAAAACATGGCCGCCGGCGCTTCGGCCGGCGCCGTCCTTCTGTCCTGGGCAATTACCGGATTCGGCGTTTATTTCATCGCCAACACCTTCCGCACCCTGTCGGTTGCCAAACCGGATCTTACCGCCGGCATCTACATGTACAGCCGTGAAGGCTTCGGCCCCTATGTGGGCTTTACCATCGGCTGGTCCTACTGGCTCTGCCAGATCTGCGGCAACGTCGGCTACGCCGTCATCACCATGGATGCGCTCAACTATTTCTTTCCGCCGTATTTTGCCGGCGGCAACAACCTCGCTTCCATCATCGGCGGCTCAATTCTGATCTGGGGCTTCAATTTCCTGGTACTGCGCGGCATCAAACAGGCAACGCTGGTCAACACCATCGGCACCATCGCCAAAATCGTGCCGCTGATTTTGTTTATCGTCATCATCGCGTTCATTTTTCATTTTGACCGTTTCGACTTTAACTTCTGGGGCGAAAACACCAAATCTCTCGGCGGTCTCAGCAGCCAGATCAAAAGCACCATGCTGGTCACTTTGTGGGCTTTTATCGGCATTGAAGGCGCCGTCGTCATGTCCAAACACGCCAAAAGCCCGCAAACCGTCGGCAGAGCCACCCTGCTCGGTTTCATCGGCTGTCTCGGCATCTATATTCTGCTTTCGCTTTTGCCTTTCGGCTACATGAGCCAGACCGAACTGGCAGCCGTTCCCAACCCGTCCACCGCCGGCATCTTGGAAAAGGCGATCGGCCGTCCGGGCGCCTGGCTGATGAACATCGGCCTGCTGATTTCGGTTTTGACCAGCTGGCTGGCCTGGACCATGATCACCGCCCAGATTCCGCAGGCGGCGGCGGAAAACGGAACTTTCCCCAAAGAGTTTGCCAAAGAAAACGAATATCAGGCGCCTTCGGTTTCGCTGTGGGTCACCAGCGCCCTGATGCAGGCGATGATTTTGCTCGTCTACTTTTCCAACAACGCCTGGAACACCATGCTCAGCATCACCAGCGTAATGGTGCTGCCGGCCTATTTTTCCAGCTGCGCCTATCTGTGGAAAATCTGCGAAGACGGCGAATATCCGACCAACGCCTATATCAGACGCTCAACCGCCCTGTTTTCTTCCGTCATCGGCTCGGTTTACGCCTTGTGGCTGATTTATGCCGCCGGTCTCAACTACCTGCTGATGGCCGTCATTTTCATGACCGTCGGCATTCCGGTTTTCGTCTGGGCCAGAAAACAGTCGGCGCCGGACCAAAAGGCCTTCACCGTCGGCGAAGGAGCCCTCGCCTGCCTGATGGTCGTAATTGCGGTATGGGCGGTTTACGCCTTCTCCCGCGGAATCGTCAACTTAAACTGACACCTGACCATACTGTTTCTGAAAACGGCCGGAGCAAAGAAATGCTGCCGGCCGTTAAAAAAAACAAAACGTTAAAGTCACGACAACGCCGGAACGATGACCGTCAATTCCCGCAAAATCTCAAAAACGATGTCGGCGGCAATTTCCGAAGCCCGCGCGCAGTTTTTCTCAAAAGCGTCCTGCCCCGGACAAACCGACGTATCGGTAATGCAGCGAACGGCAAGAAACGGAATCGCATTGACGTGGCACACATGCGCCACCGCCGCCGTTTCCATATCTGCGGCCAGCGGCGCATATTCCCGGTTAAGGAGGCTGCGCATACCGCCGTCGACAAACCGGTCTCCGGTCACGATCAGCCCCCGCCTCACTTTTGCATTCCGGCGGCAAACTCTCCCGGCGGCTGCCAGCAAAAGCGGATCGGCCTCAAAACGGGCAGCCGGCAGCCAAGGATGAAATTCGGTCAAAATACCGTCATCAACATCATGATAAAACGTCGTTTCCGCAACAATCGTATCAAACAGCCCGACACTTTCGTCCATCCCGCCGGCAGTTCCCGCATTAATGACCGCGTCAACGCCGTAATCATCGATCAAAATCTGTGTCGCCGCCGCCGCATTCACTTTGCCGACGCCGCAGAAAAGAGCCGCCGCGGAAAATCCGGCCGCCCGGCCCTCATGAAAAGACAACATGGCTTTTTGCGATACGGCCGTCTTTCCCATTCGGCGCAAAAACGGTTCCAGTTCTTCGTCCCCCGCGCAAATTATACCGATCTTCCGCATTTGAACTCCTTTTGCCACAATACAAATTTCCGGTATGTTACATCGGCCGGCCGCAAAAGAAAACACTTTATTTTTCTTCCGGAAAAGACTGTTTTCCGTTCCGTCTTCACAATCGCCGGCTAAAACAAAAAAAGGAAAACGGTCAAACCGTTTTCCTTTCGCATTCATTCGCTTCAAAACTACAGAGCGCTCAGCAGGCACTTGAAATCACTGGCTTTTCCCCAGCCTTTCAAAACAAACTGGGCAATCGCCGCCGAAAAAAGATCCTGAAACGTCACCGTCCGATCGGCGTTATGAAAATAACGGCGTACGGCGCGGTAACGGCGGCAATGGCAAAACAGATACCATAAACCGCGGTCGGCAAGTTTTGCCATGCGGGCACGACAGCGCTGAAGAAACCTGAGATTGGCGGCAATAAGCTTTTGCATGCCATAATCCGGCGTAAACACCATCATTTCCTTTAACAGCGCCCAGTCGGCCTTAAGATCGGTCTTAAAATCGGACAACGCCCAAACGGACATGACGGTGGCCGGATTGCTTTCCCATACCGCGTTTCCGGCAAAAGGAAAACCGCCCACGGCATACCCCTGGGTCACCTTGGCAAAAAGCAGCGCTTTGACACAGTCTGCAAAACGACGCATGAAACTGTCTTTGTTCTGTTCCTGAAGCACCAAGCCAAACTCGCCGAGTTCGCTCAGTTGAAATATACATGGTACCATAAAAATATTAAATTAAAAATTATTTGTATTTTGGTATGATACGACACTTGGACAAAAAGTCAATTGTTATATTTTCCGTCAATTTTATTTATCCGCCCAAAATTCGGAAGCCGGCAGATCAACCCTGTAAAAATCATTATGTCCGTCGTTGTTGTCCGGCACGCGCATGTCTTTGGGCACCATCAGTACAATCCCGTCTGAACCGGCCAGCCCGCGCGGCAGCCTGACAAATTCCTTCAGCAGGACATACATTCTCAACGCGCCGTATTCAAACGGATTCCGATCCCCTTTTAACGAAACCCCGGTAAGAAAAGAATAACCCGCGGCCTTGATTTTGGCAATATCATCCTTCCCGGCTTTTCTGAGCTTTCCCTCTTTTGTCAGTTGCTCCAACCCCGTATTCGCCGGCGCTATTTCCGGCATAACGAATTCTCCGTCAATAACCTGCGGGTTATATTCATAAAACTTGTCATCGACTTCCTCGCCGATAACCGGTTTGTCCAGCAGCCGCACGTTTTTGACGCCGAGATTAAGATTCCGCACGGCCTCAACGATTTCATCCTTTCCGTAATAGCTCCCCAGGCAAACGTCGTCCCCCGCTGCCCGGTGATTGCCGTCGCGCACTTTGGTCTGCACCTTCGGATTCATGCCGCGGAGCATCTGCTCTTCATGGCCGCCGGCGACAACCGCCTGCAAATCCGTCGCCGGCGTGGCATAAATGTCCCACACTACCGGCTCATAAGCGCTCAAAAACAAAATGACGCATTTGCCCGGCTGATTGATTTTGACTTTGGCGTTAAAAGTTTCGTTTTCTTCGCTTATATAAACGCCTTTCATCTCGTTGCCCGTCTGATAGGCGCTGTATGCATAAACCTCACAGTCCGGTTTAATGTCCTTCAGCCGGCACAACGACGGCCGGGCCGTTTCCGTCTGTTCCAGATACTTGCGGTTTTCCAGCCAGCCGACGGCATCGTCCAAAACTTTTTCCGCGCAGGCTCCGGTCCGGCAGTCGTTCAAATGAAACAACGTATAAACCTGATAGGCATTGATCATCTCCGGCATCTCGTCCCGCCGCTGCTCCAGCAGTTCGCGCAGACGGAGATTTTTTTGCCGGAGGGAGGCATCGGTACACAACACTTTCTGCACGATTCCTTCGGGACGGTTGCAGTCTGCCGGCTCCGGCAAATCTTCCCTTTCCGCCGGCAGCATCAGAAACGAACGGGAAAACATCCCCACTTTTGAAACGGTGTCGCCGAAAGTCGCATCCAGTGCCAAATTCTCCGGCTGCCGCTGCCCCGCACCGACAAAAACGAAAACGTGCGGATCGCCGGCCGGCAATTTTTCAACGTCATCCAGCAAAATATAGCCGTTTCTCAATATGTCGTCTTCATAACGGAAAAATTCGTCATAATCGGAACGGCGCCACACAAATTTTCCGTTGTCGAGATTGATCACGCCGTTTTTCTTAAAACGCTCGATATCTGCGGAAGTAACCTTCCGTACCTTGCCGTCCGCCACCAGTTTTTTCCAGCCGTCTTCCCGCGGCGGCAAAACGGCAGCCGCCGTTGCTCCGGCAGCGTTTTCGGCCCGATAGCGATAAGTGTCAAGCGGCGCATTGTCGCCGATTTTGCCGTCGGAAACGTAAATCCTCCGTTCGGGGGCAATTTTCAACCGATCCAGAAAATTGTTTTCCTGCCGTTTATCCAGATCAATCGACGAACGCAGACAGTTTTCCGCCCCTTTCAGCAGTTCGCCGCGGTAATGAACCCTCACCTCCGTTCCCTCGGGATAACCGCGCACCAGCTGCGGCAAATCGCCGCCGGCATAGATTCCCCGCAGATCCGTCCCCTCCGTTGTCAGGATGTCCCACACCTGCGGATAACCCGAAGCAAGAAACAAATAAACGCATTTGTCCGGCCGGTTAATGCGAACTTTTTCCCGGTACGTGTAAAGTTTTTCGGAAAGCAGCGGCGCCATGCTCTTTTTGGCCTGCGGCGGCGTATTGTAAACATAAACCTCGCATTCGTCGGCAATTTGCGGCAGCGTGCAAGCCGGCTGACGGGAAAAACCGATCAGCCCGGCCAGCGTTTTTGCATAAACTTCTTTCATGCATTTTTCCGTCCGGCATTCGCGCCCCTCGTTTTTTATTTGGCCGATAAAATCGCGTTTTTCCCGGGCGTCCCTGTCCGCCTCGTCCACGCGCCGACGGAGTTCGTCCGCCCATTTTTCCAGCCTTTTCCGGGCAGCAGAGGCCTTCGGCGTATCCCCGGTTTCGCGCGCCAGTTTCTTCTTCACCTGCGCCAGTTCGTTTCTGATTTTTTCCGAAGGGCGCTTCAGTTTGTCTTCCATGTCCTGTATCTGATTGTTCTGTGCCTTGAAAGTGCCGCTCAAACAAACATAGGCATCGTTAACGAACTCAAATTCCGGCATGTTGCAGTCAACCGCCGCCTGAGCCCGGCAGCACCATCCCAAACCGGCCAGCAAGGCCAAAACGCGCAAATTCCTCATCAGTCAGTCCTCCGTCTTTACGTATGGGAAAATCTTAAAACAGTTTCGTTTTAAATCCAGCAAAAAAAATTTTTTTTGCCGGCCGCAACGATAAAGCTTGCGGGAATTTCCGCAATCCGCTAAAATTGTGCGCTGTTAAAGGAAGGACATGCAGGAAACGATACCGGAATATACCGTCAGCGAAATTTCTTTCGCCATTAAACGCACAATGGAAGACGCCTTTGCCCGCGTACGCGTCAGAGGCGAAATCTTCGGCTGCAAAAGAGCGGATTCCGGACATTATTACCTTTCGCTCAAAGACGAAAACGCCAACCTTTCCGCCGTCTGCTGGAAAGGCGTGGCCGCCGGTCTCAAAGTCAAACCCGAAGACGGCCTCGAAGTCGTCGCCGCCGGACGCATCACCACTTTTGCCGGCAAAAGCAGCTACCAGCTGGTAATCGAGCAAATGGAAGTTGCCGGCGCCGGTGCCCTGCTGAAGCTGCTGGAAGAGCGCAAACAGAAATTCGCCGCCGAAGGACTGTTTGATCCGGCGCACAAAAAACCGATTCCCTTTTTGCCGCGGGTTATCGGCGTGGTTACCAGCCCGGCCGGCGCCGTCATCCGCGACATCATCCACCGCGTAACCGACCGTTTTCCCGTCCGTATCATCGTCTGGCCGACTCTGGTTCAGGGCGAAGGCGCGGCCGAACAAATCGCCGCGGCGGTCAACGGCTTTAACCGCCTGCCGGCAGACGGCCCGGTTCCCCGTCCCGACCTGCTGATCGTCGCCCGCGGCGGCGGCTCGCTGGAAGACCTCTGGTGCTTTAACGAAGAAATCGTCATCCGCGCGGTCTACGATTCCGAAATTCCCCTGATTTCCGCCGTCGGACACGAAACCGACACCATGCTGATCGACTTTGTTTCCGACCTGCGCGCGCCGACGCCGACCGGCGCCGCCGAATTTGCCGTCCCGGTCAAAAGCGAACTCGAAGCCCGCCTGCTCACCCTGCAAAGCCGCCTTGTCAGTACCGGCGGCCGCTATCTGCAGGAACGACGGAGCCTGCTCGACGGACTCAAACGGGGGATCCCCAACCTGGAACAGATTCTTTTTGAAAACATGCAAAAGCTGGACGACCGGAGCGAACGCCTGCGGATCGGTTTTAAAAATTACCTGGAAAACCGGCAAAACCGGCTTAATTTAAATGAAATTAAACCTTTTTACATTACCAACATACTTGACAAGAAAAACGAAACCCTGCAAAACCTTGGCCTTCGGCTCGAGTCCGTTTCGGTCGAAGCGGTCTTGAAAAGAGGTTTTGCCTGGATCAGAAACGGACGGCGGAAAACCGTCTGCAACGCGGACGAAGCGCGCAAAAACGGCAGTCTCGAAATCGTATTTGCCGACGGCGCGGTCAAAGTCCGGCCAATAGTGAGGAAAAATGAATTACAAGGCGATTTGTTTGACGATTAGCATATTGGCGGCAACCCTGCCGTCCGCGGCCAAGGCCGTCGAACTCTGCGGCGACTTCAAACAGGGGGAAATCATTGCCGGCCGGGTTAAGGACAATGCCGAAGCGGTCATTTTCAACGGCAAAAACTATCCGGTTACCGAAGACGGATACTTTATCCTTGCCTTCGGCCGCGACCAGAAAGCAAACGCGGACATATCCCTGCTGTATCCGGACGGCAGCAAGCGGCTTCACCGGCTGCCGGTTGAAACTTACGACTGGGACATCCAGCGCATCAACGGCACCCCGCAATCAAAAGTCACCCCCGATTCCTCACACGACGCGGAAATCCGACGCGAACAAAAAGACGTCCGCCGCTCTTTAACCGTCATGCAGCCGGGGGACTACTGGCGCGAAGGTTTCATCCTGCCGGTAAAAGGCCGCATCAGCGGCGAATTCGGCAATCAGCGGATTTTCAACGGCACGCCGAAAAGCCCCCACAGCGGCACCGACATTGCCGCGCCGGAAGGAACGCCGGTCAAGGCCTCGGGCAGCGGCAAAGTCATTTTGAGCGGCAAAAACTATTTTTACACCGGCAACATGGTCATCATCGACCACGGTCAGGGGCTGCAAACGATTTATGCCCATTTGAAAGAAGCTAAAGTAAAAGCCGGAGAAATCGTAAAACAGGGACAAATCATCGGCCTGGTCGGACATACCGGCCGCGCAACCGGCCCCCATCTGCACTGGGGCGCCTCTTTAAACAACGTGCGTTTCCGCCCGCATTCGCTCTTAAACCTCAACCACAAAACATGCCGCAACATAACCGACGGCAAGAAAACGGACTAAAAACATGACCAACCTGCAGATTATCATCCTCTCGGCTCTTCAGGGCTTCACCGAATTTTTACCGGTCAGCTCGTCGGGACATCTCATTTTGCTTTCCAAATTCACTTCTTTCCCCGATCAGGGGCTGGAAATCGACATTGCCGTCCATGTCGGCTCCATCCTCGCGGTAATGATCTATTTTTGGCGCGACATCAGGGACATGCTCTACGGACTGGTCAACGCCTTTTTCAACCGCTTTCCGTCCGTTAAAAATTTTTATCTGCGCAAAGCTTCCGCCGCCGCCAAAGACTTTATTTTAAACCAACTGCCGGCCGCCGACCTCAGGCTGCTGCTGATGCTTGTCGTCGGCACCGTCCCGGCAGTCGTCTTCGGTCTGGCGCTGCACCACTTCGGCATGGAATGGCTGCGCAGCACCAAAATCATCGGCTGGAACATTCTCCTGTTCGGTATTCTGCTGTGGATCGCCGACCGTTTTCAGCCTTCAAAACGCAGCATTGCCGATATGACATACAAAGACGCGTTTCTGATCGGTCTGGCCCAGTGTCTGGCAATGATTCCCGGCACCAGCCGTTCGGGCATCACCATCACCGCCAGCCGTTTTCTCCGGCTGGAACGCCGAGAAGCCGCCAGATTCTGCATGCTGCTTTCGGTTCCCGCCATCGCCGGCGCCGGTCTTCTGGTTGCCGCAGAGATCTGGCAGAGCGGCAATTACGAAAACCTGCACTATGCCTTAAGCGGTATCGGCTATTCTTTCATCGCTTCAATCGCGGCCATTTTCATTATGATGAAATGGCTGAAAAACTATACCTTTCTGCCGTTTGTCATTTACCGTGTCGGCCTCGGAATATTCCTTTTGCTCCATTCGTACGGCTACATCTGACACTCTTATCTTCCGCAACAAAAAGCTCCCGCCGGCTAAGCCGGCGGTTCTTCTTTAAGGGTGCCCCCTCACAGTGCCGGCCACGCCTTAAGGGCATATCCAATTCCAACCAGACGCAGACTGCCTGGCTCACCATAAACGGGACAAAGCCCATAATCTGCCAACCTGCCTCCACGTCTTTTTTAATTGATTCCTGATATACTCAGCTGTCCTGTTTGCATTTTTTCCTATGGTTCCATATAATGCCTTTTGCACCGGAACTCTCTTTTTCAATATCAAAATTCTGCGTTATCACGCTTTGCATATTAACAAATTATTTTCTCCCTCTGGAAAGCCGACTGATGCCGGATACTGCAAATTTTGGCCGTATTTCCGTTAACATCTGAATACGGCCGATATATATCTCTGCTTCCTGTATATTGCTTCCTTTCCGCCAAAACGGTCTCCTTAAAATAGGCCCTGTTTCCACACAAAGGTTTATCTTCGATACTTTGAGGGCAAAACACCATGACATCTTTCGGTTTCATACCGTATTACTTATATATATTCTAAAAAAAACGCCTTTGCCTTTTATTAAACAGCCGACTGACTGTCTTCAGCACAACAACAAAGGAGTTTTTTTTATACATGCTGAGAAAAATGTAAAAATATAAAAACAGAGGAAAAAGAACAAAAAAAGGGGGCTGAAAAACGGAAGAACAGGAAAGCGGAGGAACGGGAGAGGAAAGGGAAAACGAAAAAATTATAAACCTTCCAGAAAACGCATACCCGTCGCGGAATTTCCCTGACACAAACATTGCGGAGAAGAAGAAAAGCGGAGGAACAGGAAATAAAAAAATTACAAACCTTCCGGAAAACCACATACCCGTCGCGGAACTTCCCTGACACAAACATTGCGGAGAAGAAGAAAAGCGGAGGAACAGGAAATAAAAAAA